>OBLI01001272.1_pt1 | contig 25055 bp, 24 predicted proteins | sample 1519701 | NCBI WGS metagenome assembly OBLI01 (sample SAMEA3663005, study PRJEB22513) | pig gut metagenome | biome: pig gut; feature: pig-associated habitat; material: faeces | place: France | collected 2012
AGTTGGTTCACTAATAGTAACTTTTTGAAATCTACGTTCTAATGCTCCATCTTTTTCAATATACATTCTGTATTCATTTAAAGTAGTAGCACCTATTACATGTATTTCACCACGAGCAAGCATTGGCTTTAATATATTACCTGTATCCATTGCTCCATCAACAGCACCAGTACCAACGATTAAGTGAATTTCATCAATAAACATTATGATGTTTCCCTCACTCTTTTTGACTTCATCAAGAACTTTTTTAAGTCTTTCTTCAAACTCACCTCTATATTTAGCACCAGCTATTAATGAAGACATATTTAATTCCCATACAATTTTATTTTTTAAACTTTCTGGTACGTCTCCTCTAACTATTCTTTGAGTAAGTCCTTCTACAATTGCAGTTTTACCTACTCCAGGTTCTCCAATTAAAACCGGATTATTTTTTGTCTTTCTAGATAAAATTCTAGTTATACTACGAATCTCATCATCACGACCGATGATAGGATCAATCTTATGATTCTTAACATCTTCATTTATATTACGTCCATACTTTTCTAAGACGTTTTCATTTTCTTCATTATTCATATTAAACATATCTATACCTCCTATTCAACGAGCATATTATACATCATTTTTTAGCACTTGTCAATAGAGAGTGCTAATTATTTATAAATAAAAAGTCGTTGAAGATTTCTAAAATTTTCTCCAACGAAATTCTAAAACTATCCTTGTCCAAAATTCACTATATTCCATGAATTATCTTTTTTAATAAATTCCATAGAATATGTATATTCTTCATTTCTATTTAAAGATTGATCAGTAATTAAAAAAGTTTTAAATTTAATATTAATTACTACTGCCTCGGTAGCTGAATATTCATTTTTTAGTTGTTCTTCCAAATCCGCAACATTCTTTTCATAATACTCAATTGTTAATAATTTAGCATTTATATTCCATTTATAAAATTCTTTTTCTGCTAACTCAACAACTTCATTAATATCTTTCAAATCATGTGATTGATTATTTATAGTTATTTTAACATCATTAGTTTTATTCAAAAAAATACATAAACCTACTATAACGCAAATTACTAATAAAATTATTAATATTAACCATTTCTTTTTCATATATTACATATTACCATTAACTATAGTTAATATCAACTATAGCATATCGTGTCTTAGTAAATACACCATATTCCCAATTATTTTTAGTATCGCTTACCAATCTGTTATAATTGCTGGTATGTTGAGCAACCTTAAAATCCTTAAATTCTACCATAGTACATACACCAAGATTCTCATTGTCAATTTCATATTTTTTATTGTTATTAGTTATTGCTGTTACAAAACCAGCATGATTATAATCTCCATCATTATTTGAGTCTTGCAATATAAAATCACCGGCTTTAATTTTTTTCGAAAAAGTATTAAAATTTGTAGTGTAATATTTTACTCCCCAATATTTAATGAACGAATCTGCATTTACCCATGACCATGAATATTTAAAAGTTGAATCGCTTTTTTTATACCACCAGCCAAATCTATTAGTTAATCCCCAAACCTGACTATAACCACCATTTTCTAGAATTTGTGATGCAAAATTAGTACAATCCCTACTAGCTACACCATATTTAGTTTTATTTGGATTTTCCGCATATTTCACTGCATATTTTATACCATTTGATCTACTAAAAGATTGACTGCTAGTTTTCATCATACTAGTTTTCAATAAATCAAAATTCACTATTTCATTGTTATAATAAGGTATATTGTTGTTAATACTGTCTACTAATTTATCAATATTATTACTATTATCACTATTTTTTACACTTATTAACTCATTATACTCTTTTATATTACTTTTAAGTTCGTCATTTTTTTCTTTATTTTCGTAAATATCAAAAAAGCCTTTTAGTATTTGTACAGGAACAAACAATTCCTCGTTATCATCTTCATATAATAATTCGTAATATTTTTTCCAATTTTCTTCATTTATAGTATCCAATTTATATTTTTTTTGAAAATAATCAAATACATAAATATATTCTTTTACAAAATTTTGTAATGCGTTTTCTTGATTAGTAAATTCACAATATGAGTATACTTCTTTATTATTTATACTTCCAATTCTCGGAAAAGATATATTATCAAATTTTTCATAGTTATCACATAAATAAATATCATTTTGTTGTAATTCTTCTTTATCAATTACATCAATTACTTTGCTTGCTTTTAAAGTACCAAAAGAAAATATACATAATAGTATTACTAAAGTGCATATAATATTTTTCTCTTTCATATTTCCTCCAAATAATTTAATTTTTTTAAAAGTAAATCGTGTCTTACATATTGTAACACCTCCAGCCAAATAAATATTTTAAATTTAATGTTAAAACAAATATGATGATATCAAAATATTTATTAAAATAATTTTATAATAAGACACGAATAATAAAAACCACTTTTAAAATGAATTACTCAACTTTCAAGTAGAAATAACTCATAGTTTTTCAATTAATAATTAAAATAATTATGCATTTGTTGTATTATTATTATCTTCCAACTAAAGTTTACATCATATTTATGTTTTTACCAGTTGCCAGACCAATATGTTTTTGATGCATTAATACTATCGTAATAAGAAGAAACGCCATTAAGAACAATCCCATTTGAACTGACTGAATATTTTTTTGAATTCTTTAAACTAATTGAACTAGTAGCATGTGAATAGTCGGAAGCTACTAATTGAGCTGTTATAGTAGACGTTGTATTCTTTTCAACATCAAAATAAAATGTTTGACTTAAAGAACTTAAGCTACCTTTTGGCAAAAGAAACGAAGTACCTGCACCACTACTAAATATTTGCGGATAGTTTATAGAACTATTATAACAGCTACCATCATTTAGGCAGTAGTTTTGTGCAAAAAATACATTATTATTTTTAATTTTAACACTTTGATAAAAACCTATTCCAATGATATCATAGCTTCTGACGCTAGGAATATTTTTCCAAGTTAATTTTGCTTTATATCTATAAAAATTACCATTTTTTGAAATAGATGATGTTAACTTTTTATATGTTGTTTCAACTGTAGTAGCTTTTGAATTTTGAACATTAAAACTATCATATTCATCTTTCGTAATTTCAATAGTATTTGAGTTTTCAACAGTTAATTCTTTTTTGTAAAAAGCATAATTATTTGTTGTTTTATAATACTTTGTTGTTTCTATCAACAGTTTATCATCATCAACATTAGACAATTCTTTTGCTTCGGTAATAAATGGTAAAAGTAAAAGTATCATTATTAAAATAATGATAAATCGATTTTTCATTTTCATTTTTTCTCTCCTTTCTAAAATATATTTTATATTTTTTTAAAAAACACAAAACAAACTTTAAGGAGAATTTGTCATCTTTTATATTGAATTTTAATAAATAATTTTATTGTTGGAATAATGCTTTTTCATTTCAAGATTAATTTTATCTTCGTGATATATATTTTTATTATCATAAAAGCCAACAACTAGCACAAAATCATCTATATTTTTTTTATTTACATTAAAGCCATCTTCTTTTTCGCCGGCAGCAAATGATATACTAACATTCTCAACAAACGATGAAACTTTTCTTTTTACATCACTTGTTTTTGATTCAGAATAATAATTAAAATGTTCATTAACATTTTTTATATAAACATCTAATTGATTTATTAATGGTTCATCATTGGTACCAACAATATTAGAATTAAAAGATATGTTATTAATAATAAAAATAGATTCTTTGTGATTAAAAATTAGGTATCCCTCAACTGCATAGTTTTTATTATTTGATGTTATATCATATAATGAGTTTTTATTATAATTACTTATTGTATATAATACTGAGAAAAAAGATAAAATAAGTACAATCGAAAGTATACACAATAACAGCATTTTTCTTTTGAATACATTATTATAAAAATTTATACTATTTATAAAGGCTTTACCTTTTGATTTACTATCACCTACCTTTTCTCCATTTAAAATATCTTGCACATCAACATTATATTCTTTACTCAACTCAAACAAAAGATTAGTATCTGGAATATTAATACCTGTTTCCCATTTTGAAATTGTTTTACTACTAACACCAATTTTCTCTGCTAATTTCTCCTGAGTCAAGCCTTTTTCTTTTCTTAACTTAGAAATATATTTTCCAACTTTTTTTGAATCCATAATAACTCCTAAATATAATATACTTTATATTACTATAAATTCTTTATCAATAAAATAAACTTTACTTATCTTTGACATTTAAAATGATACCAATGCTCATCATACTAACTAATAAAGAAGAACCACCATAACTAATAAACGGAAGTGTTACTCCTGTTATAGGAACAAGACCAACAACCACTGAAAGATTAAGAAGAGTCTGAAACATCATTAAGAATGCTAAACCAAATATTAAATATTTTGAAAATAAATCTTCAGTATTAATAGCTTTCATAATAATATTGTAAAATAATATTATAAAAAGTAATATCAATATTAAATCTCCAATAAATCCAAACTCTTCACTAATTATTGAGAATATAAAATCCGTTTGAGGTTCTGGAAGATAAAAATGTTTTTGTCTTGAATTTAGGAAGCCAAATCCTAAAAGTCCACCTGGACCTATCGCATATAAACTTTGTATCATTTGAAAGCCACTACCTAATGGATCACTCCAAGGATTTAAAAACGATGTTATTCTATCCATTCTATATGGTGCAATTATAATAAGAATGATTATTCCAAGTATACCAAGAATACCAAATTTTATAAAAATTGATACGTTTGTCCCACTTATAAATATAAGCCCAATCAAAGAGCAAACAATAACCATGCCAGTACCAAAATCTGGCTCTAACATTATAAGAGCAAAAAATAACATTATTATAAAAAGAACTGGTGCCATAAACTTAAAAGAGTTTCTTTTTATTTTATCATTATTACTCAAGTATTTTGATGTAAATATTATAAGAGATATTTTAGTAAGCTCACTAGGTTGAAAACCAAGACCCATAATGCCAAACCAACTTCTACTTCCATTTCTAACACTACCTATTCCTGGTATCAAAACTAAAACAAGCAATAAAAAACAAATACCTAAAAAAGTATTTGAATACTTTTTATAAATATTAACATTTATCTTAGAAAATATAAACATAATAAAAATACCAATAATAAAGAATATGCCTTGATTAAAAACATACTTATATGGATTATTATATTTAAAAGATGCCCATATATAACTGCTAGAATATATCATTATAACACCTATTAAAGATAATAATATAGTTGTAATAATTATTAGTTTATTTCTCTTAATAAAAATCACCTATTCATTAATAATATGAATAAGTGATTGTCTTTATGTGTTACTTTTTTTTACATCCATACACCATAATATATAGCAACCATACCAAGCATAAATCCAACTATTAAAAACATTTTTACTATATCAGTTTCTTCCCAACCTAATTTTTCAAAATGATGATGTATTGGTGCCATTAAAAATACTTTTCTTTTAAATTTCTTTATAGCAGTCAATTGTATTATAGAAGATAATACTTCCATCACGAATACTCCGCCTATAACAGCAAGTGATAGCTCATGTTTAGTAACTATAGCAACAGCGGCAAGGGTAGCTCCTAAAGATAAAGAACCAGTATCTCCCATAAATACTTTTGCAGGATGTGTATTATAAACTAAGAATCCTAATATCGAACCAACAAGTATAAAGCAAAAGATTGCTATTTCTTGGTATCCAGCTATCCAAGTAGTTCCCCAAGTAATAATACCAAAACTTAAAAACGCTATTAATGAAAGTCCTCCCGCAAGACCATCAAGTCCATCAGTTAAATTAACTGCATTAGAACTTCCTACTAAAAGGAATAATATAAAAATTCCATATAACCACTTCATATCAATATTAATACCGAGTGAAGTTATAGTTAAATAAGCATCTCCCCCACCTTGCATATATATATAGAAAAATATTAATGCTATTAATACTTGAATTATTAATTTTTGAGTTATTGATAGTCCATCATTATTATGATTTCTTACTTTTAAAAAATCATCAACAAATCCAAGTAATGCATAACTTACAAACACAAATATTATAATAAGCAAATTATGAGTTATTTCTAAACTACCCCTCAAATATAAAACAAGCATAGTAATTAAAGTTGGAATTATAAATATAAGTCCCCCAATAGTTGGCGTTCCTTGCTTACTAGCATGTCTAAACGCAACAAATGAACTTATTGTTTGACCACACTTTAATTTTCTTAACATTGGTATTAAGAATAAACCTAATATCACAGATAAAAAGAAACCTATCATTAATCCTAATATACTTTTAGCTAGAATTAACATAAATATCACACCTTTCAATATTATTATACTTTTATTTTTATCGTTTACATAATAATTTTACGTTCAATATGTAAAGTATATACATTATATAGATAAATAAAAATTTTCTAAAACCTTACTTTTATCGAGCCCCTCAACCTTAATTGAAATATCAGCATCACTTAATTTATATATTATATTTAGTAATTTTTCTTCACTAAATTTACCTACCACATCAAGCATCTTTTTAGTAACAAAAGGATTTAATGAAAGCCTACTTGTTATGGTTTGTATACCAGTATCTTTTGACATAACCTTAATTTGATAAAGAGTTCTAAATTGTTTAGATAAATAATCTATAATAACTACTTCATCAACTCCACTGCTTACAAGTATTCTAGTGCTTTCAATCATATTAGGTATATTATGAGACATAACCGCATCGTTTAACTTAAACATTTCTTTTTCACTATTTTTACTTATTACTTTTTCAATATCTTCATCAGTAATAACATCACTATCCATTTTATATAATAGTAACTTATTTACTTCATTTAAAACACTATCTGTATCATTTTCACATAAATTTAAAATATTTTTAATTTGATTATAAGTTATTCTTTTATTGTTATCACTAAATATCTTCGTAACATATTCATGTAATGTTTTATAATCCATCTTTTTAAGTTCTATAACTTTACATTTATCATTTATTAATTTAATTAATTCTTTTTTAGCATCTAATTTTTCATCAATACATTTTAAAATAATAACATTATCATTCATATGATTAATATAATTAGTTAAAGCTTTCTCTTCCTTATCTTTAATTTTCTTAAAAGTAAAATTTGAAACGATAAGTAATTTTTTCTCATTAAATAAATCTACATAATTTATTTCGTTTAATATGTCTTCTATACTTACACTATCATAATCATATTTAATAATATTATCTATTTTAAGTTCATCTACTAAAGAATCTATTTTCTTCTTTATAATATTTATTTCATTTCCTAAAAATACGTATATCATTTTAATTATCCTTTACTATAACACTTCTAACACTAGAATCTATTATAAAGTCAGAAGGATTATCTACTATATTATTATCAATATATATTTTCTTAGCCTTATAAGGTATTTTTAAAGCTTCTAACAATTCTACTAATGAAGTATATAGTTTTACCTTAACTATAGTTGGTTTACCATTATTAATAGTTAAAATAGTATTATCATACATATAATCCAAAGATATAGCTTTATGAATCGCAAGAATCTCTTCAACACTATAAAAAACACAAGTTGAGTCCTTAAATTTCTTATTACTATGAACCATACAAATATTTAAAAAAGCATTAATATATTTATTATAAGCCTCTATAGAATATAAATCATTTCTATCTACACAAATATAACAATTTTTCATACCAAAAGCACTCATAAATTCATCAATAGCTTCAAGTATTTCTTCATAACATTCATAATTAATAACCATATCTTTAAGATCATAATTTTTATCATATAAAGAATTAACTACTAATGTAGTCTTACTATTAATTTTATTATCTAATCCATATTTTTTTAACGATTCAACTATATCACTCTTTTTAGTTTTACTTAAGTTTCTAGTAGGATTTAATTTTTCTTTTTTATCTATAAAATCATTTTCAATAACTAAACTTTTACATTTACCACTTTTATAAATCATCTCTTTAGCACCAATAACTTTACCACTAACTGGACTAAATATTTTTTTACCATTATCTCTTTCACCTAATAATGTATTATGATTTACTAATTTATTTTTAGATAGTTGTAATTTATCAACTGAATCAAATGGAACATATATAAATTCAGGTGATAAGTATGTTATATATTCTTGTATTTCTTTTGCCATATTTTACTTCTCCATTAAATATTATATATTATAAATGAATATTTTAAAAGTCTAAATTGTATGTTATAATACTTTTAGAATAAAGGTGGTTATAAAATGAATAAGAAAAAACGAATTGCTGTTATAGCAATCATATTAACACTATTACTTTGTATTAGTGCCTCTGTTATAGGTATTCTCTCATCCTCTCCTAAAACTCCTGAAAAGCCTAAAGAACCAGAAATACCAAAAATAACTGAAGATTTTAAAGAAATAGAATTGGTTTCAAAACTAACTACTGATGGAAAAATATATTTTGATGATGACACTAAAAATATAGTTGAATATCAAGATAGTATTTATTACATTATTGGTAATAATGGAAAGATATTTAATGATAAAATTTTAGATGATTCACGTAATAATAGCAACGATGATAAGCCTTATGCAACATCTAAAAATTATAGTTTTTATTCTAATGGTGATTACTGTTATTATGTGAACAATAAAACTAAAAAGAAATCAAAAGATTACGATACAATAACAGTACCACACATGAAAGAATTATATGGAACATATGTATTATTAGAAACATATGATGAAAAAACAGATAAACGTTATCAAGCACTATTAAACACTAATGATGGAACAATAACTAATATAGATACCACTATCGGAACAATATATTTTGATGCAGCAAGTACTTTTGACGTTGAAGTAAATTCACTCAACTATTTTACAATTACTAACACAACAAATAAAGTTGGTTTAATTGATCATAATGGAAAAGTAATTATAGACTTAATATACGATGATATAAAAGTATTTAATGATAAATACATATTCGCATCTAAAAATAATAAATACGGAGTTATAAATCTTAAAAATGAAGAAATAATTCCATTTGAGTACACATACATATATTCAGTTGGAAACTTCATAGTATTACAAAAAGATAATAAAATAAGTATTGCCAACAGTAATATGAAAATATATATAGATAGTAAAATAGATAATGAATATGGAAAAGAATTTGATGAAGAATATTTTGATGGACCATTTGGTTCTAAATCATATAATAACAAATTATATTTAAGAACATACTATAATGGAAAAACATCAATATATTTAATAGATTCAAAAAATATAGAAAGAAAAATAAGTACAACAACAACATTTAAAGATTTATATGATTATACTAAACAAGAATATATTTTTACTTTTGAAGATAATAACGATAAAGAAACATTAACATTTTATGACTACGATTTATATGAATACTTTAAAACAGAACTCGATAGAAATAAAAATATTAAAACAACTTATGAAATATATGAATTAAATAAAACTAAAGGTTATTACCAAATATACGCATACACTAACGTAGATGAACTTGATAAAGCATATTATATAGATTTAGTTAACTCAAAACAAATTGATGAATATACAGCAAAGAAAGAATTCTTCAGCAATGGTTATAACTTTTATATATCAGATGATGAAAAATTAAGAGTTTATAAAGATAAAGAATTATTAAACGAATTTGAAGGAGATTATAAATATTTAGGTGGCTACTTATTCTTAAAAGATAACAAAGAAATATTTGAAGTAATATTTAAAAAAGATTCTACAGCAAAGTAGAATCTTTTATTTAGTATGTTTTAAATATAAATTATAGATATATTTTTTATTAAGTATCTTTTCTCCATTTTTACTTAAATCATAAAATACTTCTTCCAAGAAATCTTTTAATTTAGAATTTAACTTATAGCTATCTTTACGTGCCATATAATATTCGTATGGAATACTATCATTATAATTATCTTTATAATATATTTTAGATGCAGCAATTCTATCACATATCATTTCAAGCATATATTTAAATGGAATTATAGGTGTTTTAACAGGAGCAGCATAATCATACCAATATTCAAAATGATGCTTATTACGACCAAAGTGATGAAGCCATGCTCTACTATAACCATTTTCTTTTTTACTAGTAAGTAATGGACTAATAGTACCATTTGTATAATATTTAACAGATTCAAAGAATTCCTCAAAAGAATATTTAGATAAATCATGAACAATCCCTCTAAAAGGAATACCTACTTTGCAACATAACTTAAACACTTCAAATCTATGCTTATTTATTGTATGTAAATGTTTAAAAAACTTACTCATAATATCACCATAAAAAATTATATCACAAAAAAAAGTTCCTATTGGAACTTTTGCATTTGTTTCATAAGTTGATTAACTTGTTTTTGACTAGGATTTCTTCCCATACCTCTCATTAAAGTCTTAATCATTTCTTCATTAACAGGTGGATTTTCTTTTAATTGTTTAGATACTAATTTCTTAGATATAAAGAAACCAGCTAAAACACCAACAATAAGTCCAATTACTAAATATAATATATCCATCCATATATTAGCTGTACATTTAACTGTTTCTAATATTAACATAAATTCATCTCCTTAAAACAATTCTATCAAGAATTAAGAGTTTATGCAAGAATATATATTATTATCTAAAAGAAAATAATCATGATTATCAAAGTCACAAACAAATATATTTTTAAACGTGCGAATATTATAAAAAAATGAAGGAGCATTCTTATTAGTTCTTATCTTTATATGAGAATTATTTATAACCATTTTAGTAGTTTCATCATTATAAAAGTCATTAATTGTATGAGTATAATTATAACAAATATAGTTTTCATTATCTAAGTTATTTTGTTTGACATATTCATTATAATCATCCTTCTTAAGTGGCATCACAATAGAATTAAATATACTATAACCTAAGACTATATCTTCAGTTTTCAAGTGATGTATATTTTCAAGCATAGTATATAACTCTTCATAATTATTTCTATAATTTTTAATAATATTATCTTTTACTTCAAATAAATAAAATGTTCTCATGTTTCACCTCAAATATATTCTATAATATAAATATTAAAAAAAATGTCGAAATAAAAAAAAGAAGTATTTTTTATTCATTTTTAACTTCTTCTTTAAATATAGGTTCTAATGTAACTTCTAATTTACTAGTTTTATCTAATAAAGTTCCTTCTTTTATTGAATATGTTTTAACATAACCATAACCATCATAATTTACATCTAATCCTACCATATTAGCAAACGTTGAAACATCATTTCTAGACCAACCTTTTATATTTATCATTTTATAATTAGTATCATTAGTAAGTAAGAATATTTTATTATGAGCATTTAATTTAGTGTTTTCTTTAGGATACTGTTTTATTATTTTATTTCCATCTCCAATAACAATTACTTCCATAGATGATGCTTCTAAAGCACTTTTAACAGTTGTTGTATCTAAATTAATATAACTTTTTGTTGTATATGTTCCTGTCTCTTCAACTTCCTTATTTCCAACTATATTAAGATATGTTCCTACATCTTTAACTAAAGTTTTAACAGAATTCTTTAAATATTTAGCATCAGTTATTTTACTAGCAGCAACATATATAATTACTTGTGGGTCATCTCCAGGAAATAAAGCAGCAAAACTTTTAATGTAGTTTCTACTTCCTTTTAAGTATCCTCCATTAGATGATGCGATTTGAGCTGTACCAGTTTTGCCAATAACGTCATACCCAGGAACATTATATCCACCACCAGTTGCAATCTTGCATCCATTTTGAACAACACCACGCATTAATTTTTTCATTTTTTCAACTGTTTCAGTACTTGCTACTTTAGCAACCTCTGTCCTTTTATTTTCAAGTACAACTTCGCCAGTTTCTCCGCTTACAATCTTAGAAACTATATATGGTTTTATCATAATTCCATCATTAGCAATAGTTGTAAGTGCCTGAACCATTTGAATTGCACTAGCAGTCATACCTTGACCATAAGAAGCAGCAGCAACCTCAGTATTATATCTAAAATTAACAATACCTTTACTTTCATTTGGAAGAGGAATACCTGTTTTCTTTCCAAAACCTAAAGATGAATAAAAATCTTTAAGTTTAGCCCTTCCAAGTTCCATGGCAAGATTTACAGCAGCAACATTTGAAGAAGCCATAAATCCATTATCAAAAGTAACAATGCCCCATCCTATATTATTCCAATCCTTAATTTTAGCTTCATCTACCTTAATAGTACCACTCTTATACTTCTTACTTCCATCATATATTCCATTTTCCATTGCAGCCATAAAACTAAATATTTTCATAGTTGAACCTGGTTCATACTCATAAGCTACGAACGGATCATAATATGATTTTATTTCTAAAGTGTTATTATTAAAACTTGGACTTGATGAAACACCTAATATTTCTCCTGTTTTCGCATTTACAACAGATATAGTAGCCCATTCAGGTTTACCACCTTCTAAAGTATTCATAGCTTGCTCAGTAAACATTTGAATATTATCATCAATAGTTAAATATATATCGTCCCCACTAACACTCTTTTGTTCCACAGCGGGTGTACTAGTGATTTGATAACCATATAAATCAGATTGATACTCTATATAACCATCAGTACCAGTCAACTCATCATTATAATAAAGTTCAAGTCCCATTTCACCAATATATTGATTATTATCGTTATTTTTAGCATAACCTAAAGTATAAGATAAAAAATCTCCATTAGGATAGTATCTCTTAGTACTTGCTATAAAATCAATTCCAGGCAAATCCAAATCCTCAATTTGATCTTTAACAAGTTCAGTAATTCCACGTCCTCCAGGACCTAATTCAACTTGATAAGGAACTCTTTCTGTACACTCAGTTTTATCTTCATTACAAGATTTAATTTTAGTGTTTAATAATTTCAAAATTCTCTCTTTAGTCATATTTATTAAAGGACTTAAACGTTCAGCTGTTTTTTCTTTATCTACAACATGATATGGCCTTTTTTCATCTTTAGTTCTACTAGAATCTAAATAAGCGATAACTGTATAACTATTTACATCTTTTGCTAGAACTTCTCCCTTACTAGAATATATAGTTCCTCTTTTCGCAGTAAGAGTTTTCTTTCTAGTATCACGATTATCAGCAAAAGTAGCTAAACTTTTATCATTTACTTTAACATTTCCAAGACCAATCCATAACAATTTAAAAATTATTGTAGCAAAAATAAAAACAACAATAATTATGAATATTGTATTAATCTTAATTACTCTTGTTTTTTTCATTATGACACCTCTACTTTGAAATTACTCTAATATTATTATTATTATACTTCAAATTATTGGCATCTGCAACTTCTAAAGCATTATCTAAAGATGCAAGTTCATTTATTTTCATTTGCATACTTAAATTCATTTTTTCTTGAGATTCGATTTTACTTTTTAATCTTTGAAGTTCAGAATTACTTGATTGAACTTTAGCACTCAAAACAAACGTTGATAGTAAAAATCCAACGAAGAAAATTACTGTCAATGTTTTAAGTAACCCTTCCCCCTTAGTTTTTACATATCTTTTTTGTCTCATTTATCTTATCCTTTCAATAACTCTTAATTTAGAACTTCTACTTCTATTATTATCATCTAGCTCATCATCGCTAGGTGTTATCTTCACTATTTTTTTTGCTCTTGCACTTAATTCAAAAGGTACAACTGGAAGTTTTTTAGTACTTATATCATCACTACATAATTCTTTAAATACTTTAGCAACTATTTTATCTTCCAATGAATGAAATGATATTACTTCAAGTCTTCCACCAATTTTTAATAAGTCAAACGCATCTCTAATCGAACTTTCTAATATATCAAGTTCATGATTTACTTCAATTCTAATAGCTTGGAAAGTTTTTCTCGCAGGATGACTTTTATTTCTATAACTAATTGGCACACTATTTTTAATTATTTCAGCAAGTTCAAGAGTTGTTTCAATTGGTCTTGCATCTATAATTGCTTTAGCAATACTTTTAGCATATTTTTCTTCACCAAACTTAAACAAAATTTCAGTAAGTTTTTGATAGCTATATTCATTTACAACTATCTTGGCATCTAATGGATTACTTTGGTCCATTCTCATATCAAGAGGAGCATCTTTATGAAAACTAAATCCTCTTTCCGCCTCATCCAGCTGAGGACTAGAAACCCCTAAATCAAAAAGTATTCCATCAACATTCTCATTAATATATTTTTTCATATTAACAAAATTGCTTTTAAAAATTGTGAAATTATTACCTATTTTAGATAATCTTTCGTTTGAATATTCTATTGCTTCATCATCTTGATCAAAGGCGAAAAGAACCCCTTCTTTTCCAATTTTCCTTAATATTACGCTTGAATGTCCTGCATATCCTACAGTAGCATCCACATATATTCCACCCTGTTTAACATTTAAATAATTTATTACCTCTTCTAATAATACACTTTTATGCTTCATAACTTGCATCGAAGATATCTTCAGCCATTTCACTAAGATTATCTTCATTCTCTTTCATATAATTATTAAATTCTTCTAGACTCCAAATTTCTAGTCGTTCATTTACGCCAATAATTACACATTCTTTATTAATATTGGCGTAATGAACTAACGGTGAGGTAATATTAATTCGACCTTGTTTATCGAATTCAATTAAAGAAGCTCCACCAATGAAAGACCTTTCAAAGGCTCTAACATTCTTTTTAGTAAATTGTAGGTTACTTACTTTTTGTACTAATTTATTCCATTCACTTTCTGAATAAACAAATAAGCACTTATCAAGACCTTTAGTGATAATAGCTTTTTCTCCAAGTTCATTTCTAAACTTACTTGGAATAATTAATCTACTCTTTTCATCAAGATTATGATGAAATTCACCCATAAGCATCTCAAAGCACCCCACTTTCTACCACTTTGTTTCACTTCCTACCACTATATTACTATTTTTGTTCGCTTTTGTAAATACCTTTTCAAAAATAATTCGTAAAATTATTGTCAAATAGAAAAAGAACTATTGCTAGTTCTTCATAAAACATATATAATTTACATTTAATATTTTAATTTAAATAGTATTATTCTTCATTTAAATCAAATTGACTACTATAAAGTTCATAATAATATCCTCTATTTTTAAGCAGTTCTTTATGTGTTCCTGCTTCAAGTATTTGACCATTTTTAATAACAACTATCTTATCACTTTCTACTATAGTTGAAAGTCTATGAGCAATAACTATAGATGTTCTATTTTTCATTAAACTATTCATAGAATGATTTATTAAATATTCAAGACGAGTATCAACATTTGATGTTGCTTCATCAAGTATAAGTATTTCAGGGTCAGCAACAAGAGCTCGTGCTATAGTTAATAATTGTTTTTCACCAGCAGACATATTATTAGTTTCTTCATTAATCTGATATAATAGACCATTTGGAAGGCCTTCAATCATATGAAGTATTTTAGATTTAGAAAGTGCTTTTGATAACTTATCATCACTAATTCTTCTATCAAAAACTATATTTTCTTTTATAGTTCCTTCAAACAACCAAGTATCTTGAAGAACCATGCTTATTAGTTTTCTATATGATTCTTTATCTATATCCCTAATATCTACCCCATCAATTAATATTTGACCAGTATAATGAGCATGAAAATTCATTAAAAGATTTACTATAGTAGTTTTACCAGCACCAGTCTTACCAACTAACGCAATTTTTTCTCCCTTTTTAATTTTAAGATTAAAGTTCTTAAGTACTGTTTTACCTTCAACATAACTAAATGTTACATCCTTAAATTCAATTGAATCATTAAAAGTAAACTCTTTTATTTTACCATTAGTTTCTTCTTCTAAATCTAAAATTTCATAAACCCTATCTACACTCGCAATAGCCATTTGTAAATTACTAATAACTTGTGCAATAACATTCATAGGTCTATTAAAATCCTTCATATATTGTATAAATGATTGTATAGCTCCAAGTCTCATATTTCCTTTAATAACACTAATACTTCCTACACATACAATAACAATATAATTTAAATTTCCTATAGCTTTATTAAAAGGAACAGCTAGACTACTATAAAAACTACTTTTGAATCCATACTCTGCTAGTGTTTTACTCTCCTTATCAAATTTCTTATTAAAATATTTTTCTTTATTAAATGACTTTATTACATCATTATTAGTAACACTCTCTTCTACAAAAGAATTAACATTTCCAATAGCTTTTTGATTAAGTTCAAAATAATTTTGAGTCTTACGTACTACAAATGACAATAATAAATATGTAATTGGAATTGCAATAATAGTAAGAAAAGCAAGTTTAACATTAAGCACAAACATCATAATAATTACACCAATTATTAATGAAACATTATATACAAGTTCTGGTATAATTTCAGTGATATTATCAGTAAGTCTTTCTACATCATTAGTTATTTTACTAATGATATCACCTTTCTTCATACTATCCAATTTTCTAAGTTTAGTAACATTTATTTTATTAATAAGTTTTTTCCTTAAATCATATCCTATCTCTTGACCTAGTTTAGATGACATATAACTTTTAAAATAAGTACATAATGCATCTATTATATAACAAGCAAGAACAATTATTAAAACTTTTACAATATATAGATAATTAAAATCGACACCATTCTTAATAGAGTCATATAAACTATCAGTAGCATAACCTAAAAAATATGGAGCAAGAGCACTAAATAAAGCAGCAAGTAAACAAAATAATATTATAAGTATATAATGATTTTTATAATCTTTAATTATTTTAAATGTTTTAGTAACAATTTCTTTAAAAGAAGGAGCTTTATTTTGTTTTTTCATCTACGCCACCTCCCTTTTTTGAGAATCAACAAATTCTTTAAATACTTTACTACTTTTCTCAAGAGTATCATAATTTCCAATAGATTCTACTTTTCCTTCATCTATTACTATAATTTTATCAGCATCTTTTATAGTACCAACTCTTTGAGTAACTAATATTACCATTTTATCACTATAATTATTGTTTATTGAATTTCTTATTTTTTTATCAGTTATATAATCAACCGCACTAAATGAGTCATCAAAAAGTAAACACTCTCCTCCACTTAATAAAGCGCGAGCAATAGACATTCTTTGCTTTTGACCACCACTTAAATTAACAGCTGATTGTTCAATCTTAAATTCATAACCTTCAGTATTATTGTCAATAAAATCCTTAATAGCAGCTTCATCTAATGCATTATCTAATACATTATTCGCAAAATTCTTATCAAATGTTAAGTTTTCACGAATAGATCCTTTAAATAATAATGTTTTTTGAGGAGTATAAGCAAATATATTTCTAAGAGATTCTATATCATATTCTTTAATATCAATTCCATTTATTAATATATTTCCACTTGTAGGATCAATATGTCTTAAAAGCAAATTAACTATTGTAGTTTTTCCACTTCCAGAACTCCCTATAATACCAATATTTTCTCCTTTTTCTATTCTAAAAGATATATTCTTAAGCATATCCTCTTGAGCTTTATCATATCTAAAATATACATTTTTAAACTCAATACTTTCCAAATTAGATAGTTTAATTTTTCCTGTATTACTTATACTAGGTTCTACACTTAATACTTCATTTATTCTCTTAAATGATACTATTACTCTAGGTATATTTAATATAATAACAAGTAACATCATAAAACTTAATAATACAGTAGACATATATTGAATAAAAGCCATCATAGAACCAATCTCAAGAGTTCCAAGACTTAAATAATCACATGAAACATAAACTATAACAATAGTAGCTATATTTATTATTAATGACATCATTGGTTCTACTAAATACAAAACTTTATTTAAAAATATATTAAGATTTTTATTTTCTGTATTTACTTTATCAAATCTTTTTTTAAAGAATTCCTGTTTATTAAATGCTTTTATAACTCTAAGTCCAGATAATATCTCTCTTGTTGAAGCATTTAATTTATCAAGCAATTTTTGAAGAACTTCAAATTTTGGAAAAACTAAAACAAATATCGTACTAAGGCCTATTACTAAAATACATACTGCTACAAGTACTATTGGTGCTAAACTAGGAGCAGTTTTATATCCCATTATCGCAGCACCTATTCCCATTATTGGAGCAAATATAATAAGTCTAAGTCCAAAACTAAATGTAGAAGTTATATTACTAACATTATTAGTACTTCTTGTTATTAAAGTAGATGCTCCAAATTCATCAATCTCTTTTTTACTAAAAGATGTAATTTTAGAATATAAAGCCTTTCTAATTTTATAGCCATAATTATTTGAAAACTTTGCAGTACTATAAATAACCAAAATATGAGATATTAAACACACAATAGTTGTAATAAACATAATGATAGCTTCTTTAATAATAAATGCTTTATCAGCATTAGCTATACCAATATCAACAATATTACTCATAATATTAGGTAAATAAAGTTCGCAAAATACTTGAGTAATAGAAAAAACAATCATTATAAAAATATATTTTTTTAAGTCCCCAATTATCTTTAATACTTTCATCTTTTTTCCTCTCTATAAAATCATATTAATTATTTCATTCATAACATATATTTTATCTTCAGGTATATATATTTTATCATCTTTAACAACAAGATACTTTTTATTAACAGCATCATCTATCTTAAACACTTTGAATATATCTTTTTTAAATCTTTCATGAAATTCACTAATACTAATACCATCTAATTTACGTAGGCCTAGTATAACTTCATTTTCCATTTCTTCTTGAGTAGATACTAACAATTCATTTAACCTATATTGACCATTTAAATATTTGTTAAAATTTCTTGTGTTTTCATATCTCATTTCATTAATATACCCATGAGCTCCAAGTCCAAAACCATAATATTCATTATTATCCCAATATATTAAGTTATGTTTGCTCTCATATCCTGGTAATGAGAAGTTACTAACTTCATAATGATGAAAACCTTTTTTCTTAAGTTTTCTACATATATGTTTATACATCTTATAATCAAGTAATTCATCTATAGGCATAGTTTTATTATTATGTAACACTGTATGTTCTTCTATTATTAAAGAATACGTACTAATATGAGTTATTCCAAGTTTAAGTATACTATTAAGATCATTTTTAAGAGTAAAAAGGCTCTCTTCAGGTAAAGCATATATTAAATCAACATTAATATTCTTAAAACCACTTTTTTTACATAAATTTATTTTTTCAAAAATATCTTTTTTATTATGATTTCTATTCATCAATTTAAGATTCTTTTTATTAAAACTTTCTACCCCTATACTTAATCTATTAACATTATTATTTTTAAGTATTTCTAATAACTCTAAACTTATATCATTAATATTACACTCAAAAGTAATTTCAGCATCTTCTATAGTTCTTATATGACTCACTATCTCAAATAACTTATTCAAGTTACTTATACTTAAACTAGATGGAGTTCCACCACCAATATAAACACTTTTAACTTTATCTCCCTCATAATATTCTTTAATTTCTTGATTTAAAAAATCTAAATAAGTATTTGCCCATTCCTCATTATACAAGAACTTGCAGAAATCACAATAACTACATATATTCTTACAAAAAGGAATATGTATATATACGCCTCTCATATTATTACCTCAATACAATTATAACATAATTTAAATTAAAAAAAAGATAATCAATAGATTATGATTATCTTTTTAATTTCATTTGAGCACCACTTTGAGTTTTTTCTTGATTCATACCATTACGTAAATCAATTAATTGTTGACTTCTTAATGCTAAAGCATTCATATTTCTTACGATTTTATTTAATTCACTAACTGGAGCATTACTTACTTTAAGAGATTCATATTGAGTTCTTAATTTAGTATACTCTTTTCTGTATTGATCTAAGTAAAAATTAATTCTTTCAGGAGTTAACTCTCTTGAATCAGTATCTACTTTTTTAGTTGGAACAGTTGTAGTTTTTTTAGAAGTAGTTGGTGCAGGTTTAACTGTTTCAACTGATGAAGTTTTTTTAGTATCGTCTTTCTTTTGATCAATTTCATTTGATTTACTAGTTTCTATTTCTTTAGATTTTTTCTTACTAGGAAAGAATTCATCTTTAAATTCTTTAACTTCAGTTTTTACATTTTCAAAAAATCCTTTTATTTTTCTTTTAAATTTACCTTTATTTTTTTCAGAATTTAATATTTCTTTTTTCCATTTTGCCATAACATACTTAAGTCCACCACAAGATAACAACTTAATAGGATATATAATATTATAAATTGGTAAGAAAAACCTAACAGCATTTTTAATATTAAATAAAATCTTATCTTTTAAACTTCTATTTTTTAAATAATTATAGAATTCTTTATCTTTAAGTCTAAATCTCATATAAGCAAGAGCAGACATAGGAATATTAATAAATGTACTTAAAACTAAACCACATTGCCATAATATATATAACAACATACCATCACCCCTTAAATATGTACATATTATATCACAAATGATACAATATGTCAATTTTTTCCCCTTAAATAGATTTTTTTATTTCAAATATTTATAGTTATACTACGAATATAAAAATCAAAAATAATACATATTCATAAGCATTCATAGAAAACTACTTAATTTATTATATTAGTCTCCTAATAACAGGTTTAACTATTTCAAATGTAGTTATATAATTATAATATAAATTATCTAAAGGATCACTACATTTTAAAATTGTACTTGTATAACCTATTTTGTGAGACCAACTACCATCTATATTTTGTCTTGAAAAATGAAAATCATCATAAGTATTATATAAAGATACTTTGTATCCTCCATATCTATTTTTAGCTTTCACTTCAGTTTCAAAATGCTTAATACCAAGATAATCTAAATCTAACAAAAAATTTTTTACTATATCTTCTTTACTAGATATATCTGTATGATTTTCACTAATAAAACCAATATTATGAGACATAGGCTTAGAAGTAATTCTTTGATATGGAATATTAAATTCCTCGGGAGTTAAAAATCCAAGAGCATAGCAATAACAATTACCTCCATCATAATCCATATCAAAATCATTATATTTAGGATTACTAATACCAACTCTAATTAATAAATATAAATATCTAATATATAATTTTTCAATTTCATCGAAGGTTAAATTATTTGAATTATTTCTTAAATAATTCAAAATATCTCTAATTTCTTTACAAATATTAATATAAGAAACTAAACTCATAACCCCTCCATACGTACAAAGTAGTATAGCATTTCAACTATAAAATAACAATAAAAAAATCGCATAAGCGATTATTTTTAAATATGGTGTCCTCGGCCCGACTAATGACTATATACATATATTAATATAAAAGCCCATAAATATGTATATTATGCATTATTATTTCACATCAAAACATATTAAAAATCAAGAAAAGTGTGTTTGGAGTGTGTTTGAAAATGAATAATAAATGTATTAATTTAAGAGTAAGAAGTAAGAAAGGAATTAAATATGGATACTGTGTTAAATTCAAGAAAGAAGTATCTATTTTTAGCAAGTGTAAAAACATTGAATATAAGCAATATAAATCAATAACTAATAGAACTACTAAACAATCTAAATTAGATAAAAGTAGAACTGTATCACTATTCACAGATAATCTAAATGTATGTTATTTGTGTGATCGCAAAAAAGAGCATCTTCATGAAGTGTTTTTCGGACGTAACAGAGTCAATTCTATTAAGTATGGGTTATTTATACCCGTGTGTGAGAAATGTCATAGGAAGTGCAATAATGATACTGATTTAATTAATTCTTTGCATAAAAAAGGACAATTACTATTTATGTGTAATTATCCTGAGCTAAAATTTGCTGATGTATTTAGGCGTAACTATTTATAATGTTGAAAATGTAGCTAACGGTACAATTGACTATAAAACAATTGAGAATAATATTTTACCTAAAACAGAAACTGAAATAATAGAAGAGCAAAATAAAATAAATGAACCTTTTAGTATAAATGGAGATATTTCATCATTAACAGATAAGCAAAAAATATTATTAAAGGAATTTGAAAATTATAGTAATAATTCAGATAAATCGCATCAATTATACAACGTAATAGATGGACTACAAAGAATGAATGATACACAGCAATATCATATAACAACAACAGAAGAAATGGCCAAAATGGAAGGCATAAACCTTGTTAAAAATGAAGATGGTAAATATGAATTGAACAACAAACCATATATTCCTAGAGGTTTTAATTACAAGAACGGAGAAATCTATATAAATTTAGATGCAGGAGAAGTGTCTGGTACACAAGCAGTTTATCACGAAATATTTGAAGGATTCAAAAAGTCTTCACCAGAAACTTATGATTCATTAAAAACTATGGTTCAAGATATAATCGGAAAAGAATACGATACTGAACTAACTAAATATACTGAAATGTATGGAAGTGAATTAGCAAATAGTATTGAGGACGAATTTCTTAATGATAAATTTGGCGAGATAGCTGAAAGTAATAACTTTATCAAAAAAATTGTTGATGATAGAAATGTATTTGAAAAATTTATAGATAAATTAAAAAATGCAATAAAATATATAACTTCTGATAAAGAACAAAGAAAATTGATAAGATTAAAAAATAAACTTGAAAATGAATTTTCAAAAAGATATAAAGAAACGAATTTCAATAATAATAGTGAAAGCAATATTGCTTTGTCTTTAAAAAATGAGTATAATGATATCAATGAAGAAATGCCTGATGATTTAATTCCATATGTATCTATAGATGAAAGAAAGGCTAAGTTCATACCTTATAGTAAATCTGAAAGTTTTTTTGAGTTAGATTATGAAAGAATGGATAAAGCAATAGCGATAGGGTCTAGATACGCATTAGAGGCGCAACAACAAGGATACAACAGTTATTCATTTAACGATGAAAAATATACTTATGATTTTGACATAATTAATAAAAATGATAATGCATTTAGAATAACTAATGCAGAAATAATAAAAAATATTAGTGAGGTGGTAGCAGATGAAACAAATCCTAATTCAAGTAGCAAGTATTCTTTGGACAATTCCAAATATGAAAAGACATTTAGTGATATCAATAATAAATCCGTTGAAAAACGAATCTCAAGCAACGAAAATGTTAGAATACCTTCGAAAGAACAAAAACAACTTGGATTTAATGAGAGTCGACAATTTACTGAAAATAAGAAGAAAAATAGCAGAAGAGAACTAGAAAATAGTTCTTTTTCTTTGGAACAAAGAGTATCTGGAGATGATTTATTAGATGCCCAGGATTTAATTGAAGAAATAAAATCTATAGGTGCAAATGTAGATAAAAATGGATATGTAACTTTATATCATCAAACTACAAATGAAAACGCAAATAAAATAAAACAAACTGGTAAAATGATTGCAAAAGAACCATATGTTTATTTCAGTACTTCGAAAGATGCTAGTCAATCTGATGGAAGAGGAAATACAAAATTAGAATTTAAAATTCCAGCTGAAAAACTTATTTTAGATAATATCTTTTCAGATAATGCTGATGTAAAAATAAAATTAAATAGTAATAAAGAATTAGATGTATCTAATTATATCAATAATAAAAATCAAGATTTAGAAAAATATATTTTTGATGATGATTTTTATGAACAATTTAAATATGAGAGTAAAGATAAGATAACTAAGTCTATAGAAGAATTGCAAAAAGAACTAGAAACAGTTGATGATTCAACAGATGAAGGTTGGTCAAAAGGATATAATATTAGGCAAAATATTAGAGCTTTACAAAACGGTTATGATAATCAGTATGACTATATTGTTGGTAAAGAAAAAGATAGACTTACTGAACAATATAAAAATGGATTTTTAGACAAAAAAATTCAAGAAAAGATTAAACTTGAAAATAAAGCAAAGCAGTTAGAAGAAGATATTAAAACATCAAGTAAATTTAAAAATGCACAATTTGAAATTATTCAAGAAAAAACTAAATGACAGTAATGTATCAGCAGACTACAAAAATAAAGTTCAAGGAATATTTGTAAGTTTAATTAAATATTCAAATAAATATTATTCTACAAGCATGGAAATATTAAAATTTGTAGAACGATTTGAAGAAAAAAACAAAATCAAAAAAGAAATGTTATTCTTTACATATGATGAATACTTAAAATTTATAAATAAAGTTGATAAGTTTGAATATAAATTTTTTTATCAAGTATTATATTTTATGGGATTACGACAAGGAGAATGTATGGCTCTTAATTGGAATGATATTAATTTTGAAAATAAAACTTTGAGTGTTAGTAAAACATTAACAAGTAAAATTAAAGGAGAATCATACACTATATCAAGCCCTAAAACAAAAAGTAGTTGTAGAATATTACCTATTCCACAAAATGTCTTAAATAGCTTTAAAATGTTGTATAATAATGCAAAACAATATACAGATTTTAATAAAGAATGGTTCGTATTTGGAAATAGTTTGCCATTTAGGGAAACAACAATTCAAGAATATAAAAATAAGGCATGCAAGCTTGCAAAAGTTAAGCAAATAAGAATACATGATTTTAGACATAGTTGTGCGTCACTATTGATTAACAAAGGAGCAAGTATAGCTTTAGTATCTAAATATCTTGGTCATAGTAATATATCAATAACATTAAATACATATACTCATATGTATCAAAGTGAATTAGACAATATGGTCAAAATTTTAAATAATTTATAAAAAAGTGTGTTTGGTAGTGTGTTTAAAATAATAAATTGCATTAAAAAACCCCTAATTTAGGGGAAATTTAACATTAATGGTGTCCTCGGCACGATTCGAACGTGTGACCGACGGCTTAGAAGGCCGTTGCT
>OBLI01001274.1_pt1 | contig 25050 bp, 23 predicted proteins | sample 1519701 | NCBI WGS metagenome assembly OBLI01 (sample SAMEA3663005, study PRJEB22513) | pig gut metagenome | biome: pig gut; feature: pig-associated habitat; material: faeces | place: France | collected 2012
GGCAGGAAGGGTACTCCTTGCAGGCGAAGTCGCAGAGTGCTGTGTCCTTTTCACAATGCTCAGCGGTATTGATGCCGGGGATAAAATGGTATATCTGACCGATGCCTGCACAGGGCTCGATCAGGAGAAGGAAGATATGGTAGAACAGCTCGCCAGGTATTACCAGCCCATGCACACACAGGTCATGACTTGTGAGGAATATGTTACAGAACATATTTGTTTGGGGAGAATAAAGAATGAATAAGATTATTTTATATCACGGTTCCCCTAATCAATTGGTAAATCCTGTATTTGGTGGTGGGGATGACAAACATGATTATGGGCGTGGATTTTATTTAACTGAAAATGTGGAATTGGCAAAAGAATGGGCTGTTTGCAGACCAGATGATACGAATGGCTGGGTTCACAAGTATGAGTTAGATTGCGATGAACTTAAAATTCTGGATTTTCAGAAGCTGGATGTATTGGCGTGGTTGGCAGGGCTAATGCTTCTTATTTTTATATTGCAAAAGAGTTTGTGAGAGATAATATAGATGTTGATATTCTTGAGGAATTACTTTCTTTGGGTGGGTTAGGAATTCAGTATTGTATAAAATCAGAATTGGCGTATTCAAAGTTACATGAAATAAAAGAGGACGTGCTTATTGTTGAGTATTCTGAGTTTAATGATAAATATAATCAGCGGGATACTGATGCGCGACAGAGAATGCGAGATTTAGTGGATTCGGATGTATATTTATCTGATGTTGTTGAAAATCAGGGAAAACTGTTTGACTTAGTGGCACAAAGATTTCCAGATAATGATACAGAAGATTTTATAAATACATATATGCAAAGTAAGGTGCGGAAAAGTATTGATGTCTGAAGCAAGGCACTTTTGTTATTTGGAGATTTTTGTGGCAAAAAAATGAAAAGTAATTCTTAATTTTGTTTCATTAATAGCCCAGAAATGATATAATAAAACACAAATAAAGACTTACGATACAATAAGTCTGACAATAAGTGAAAGGAGCTATATCATTATGGATGCAGCAAATAAAATAAAAGACAAAGGGTTGGCAAGAAAGCTGACAACGGCAGTCGTTGGGGCAATTGTACTGTTAAGTGCAGGACTTGTAATTATAGCAGCAGTAGTTTTTACGGATATCAAAGCTACAATGAAAGAAGTATTGTATGATGTGACTTTGGACAGTTATAAAAGTGTAATCAGCTCAGAAGTACAGAGTGCAATCAGTATTACGGAAAATTACTATGAACTGGCTCAGTCAGGGGGGTTATCGGAAGCTGAGGCACAAAAGAAAGCAATGGAAGTTATCCGAAGCATTCGATATGGGGATGATAATTCAGGCTATCTGTGGATAGACGGTACGGATTACACATTACTCATGCATCCTATTCTGCCGGATCAGGAAGGGAATAACCGATATGAACTGACAGACCAGAATGATGTCAAGATTATTCAAGAGATCATGAAGGTTGCCAAAGAAGGCGGCTATAATGAATTCTACTTTACCAAATCCGATGGTGTGACAGTTGCTCCTAAAGTAGCATACAGTAAGGAATTTGAACCGTGGAACTGGGTTATTACAACAGGTGTATATTCTGATGATATTCAGAATATCGTGGATAATTCCAATGGTGTGATTCAGATTGGACAGATTTTTAATCAGTCTCTTGGACTGATGGCAGGAATGGCTGCATTATTTGCAGTAATTATTGCAATTGTTGCATACATATTAATTAAAAAGATCATTCTGGTAATTGATAAGGTAAAGGTACAGCTTACCAGAGTGGCACAGGGAGATCTTACCGGTAAGCTGGAAGGCAGAATTTCACAGAGAAATGATGAGCTTGGAGCTATGGTGCGCAATACTAATATTGCAATGGATTCCTTTAGAAGCAGCATGTTATCTGTTAAGGATACGACAGATGCTGTTGAGTCCGGCAGTACGGATATGAAGGAAAAGACAGAGAATGCGGTAAATGCAAATGAACAGGTGGCTACAGCAATTGGTAATGTTGCTGCCGAAGTATCCCAGCAGGCATCAGCAGTAGACCAGATGATTGAGAATGTGGCTTCTCTTGCAGATGCAGGCAAGGCAGTATCCACAGCGGTAGAAGAAGCATTGCAGTATATGAAACAGCTGGATGGCAATTCCGCCGATATGAAAGCCAAGATGGAGTCCATGTCAGAGGAAAGCGCACATATGGATGTGAATGTACAGGAGATTTCAGAGAAGATAGATGTGACCAGCAAGGGCATTCAGGAGATGGAAACAATCCTTGGCAGTATCGAAGAGATTGCATCTGAGACCAATCTGCTTGCGTTGAATGCTTCTATCGAGGCAGCAAGAGCAGGAGATGCAGGAAGAGGCTTCGCCGTTGTAGCTGACAGCATCAAGGGATTATCCGAGAATACCTCCAATGAACTTGAGAATATCCGAAAGATTATTTCCACACTGGTGGAGAATTTCAAAGAGTGTGAGAAATGTATTGAGCTGGTCGTAAAGAGTAACCAGAGCAGTACAGAGTCTACAAAGGATGTTATCGAATCCTTCCGTATCATTAACAATGATGTGGTAAGTACCAATGAGAAGCTTACTGTAGTACATGAGACTGATGAGAAGATGATGAAGGACATCATGGAAATAGACAGTCAGGTGAAGGTGATCGGACAGGCTGCAGAGAGCAATGCAGCAGCAACGCAGGAGATTACTGCAAGCTCAGAAGAGCTGACAGCACTGCTTACCAATATCAGCAGTACCTGTAACAGCATGACAGGATATGTGGACAATCTGGTAAAGGATATGAATCAGTTCAAAGTAGAAGAATAAAGATAACTTTGTATTTTAGGAAAAACAGTAAAATATGGTGCTAAGCCAAGGATTAAAACCTATGGCTTAGCATTTATCATTTATCCGATTAGCTGGTCCGGTACATGAGAAAAGAGGGGAAACTGTTATTGACCATCATCAATAATGTACTTGATATGACCCCGGATTGAAAGCAGCAAGATAAAAGATACCGGTATCGGCATGAGCAAGGAATATTATAGTCAGAAGATAGAAACAGGAATGGAAGAAAATGAAAGGAAAACGAATGATTGCAGGCATTCTGCTTGTAGGAATTATGTCGGTCACTCTGACAGGGTGTAAAAACACAGATAACATGAAAGAAGAACCGGAAAAGCCGGTTATTATCCTCGGCAGTGATAACTATCCCCCATACAATTATCTGAATGAGGATGGAATCCCGACAGGCATCGATGTGGAACTTGCTACAGAAGCTTTTGGCAGAATGGGATATCAGGTGGAGGTTGTCCAGATCAACTGGGAGGAGAAAAAAGAACTGGTGGAGAGCGGAGAGATTGACTGTATCATGGGCTGTTTTTCCATGGAAGGACGCCTTGACGATTACCGCTGGGCAGGACCGTACATAGCAAGCCGCCAGGTGGTTGCTGTAAATGAGAATAGTGATATTTATAAGCTGAGCGACCTGGGGGGAAAGAATCTTGCTGTCCAGTCTACAACCAAACCGGAAGGCATTTTTCTGAACCGGACAGATGAGAGAATCCCCAAACTGGGAAATCTAATCAGCCTGGGACACAGAGAGCTGATCTATACATTTCTGGGAAAAGGCTATGTGGATGCAGTTGCCGCACATGAAGAATCTATTATCCAGTATATGAAGGATTATGATACAAGCTTCCGTATCCTGGAAGAACCTCTGATGGTTGGGGGAATCGGAGCTGCTTTTGCAAAAGATGATGACAGAGGAATCTGTGAGCAGATGAGCCAGACTCTGGAAGAAATGCATCAGGATGGCACGACTTTGAAAATTATTGAAAAATATCTGGATGATCCGGAAAAGTATCTGGAGGTGGATGATCTTGGATATTGAGAGAAAGACAAAAGAAAAACGAATCTGGCTGGTTGGCGGCCTGATTGGAATCTGTGTGGCTGTAGTTTCTCTGTTATATTTTTTTATGTGGAGAGAGCGGAAGCAGAGAAAAGAATGGTGGAGATTGTAAATTATGTGAAAGTACAGTGTTCAACCTACACCCATTATAATGAATCCTCGGAATCCAAAAGTATCCTCCGTGCAATCGAGGGTGCTGGACAGATGAGTACGAATATTGAAATGAAAATAGAAAACGGCGGTCAGCTGAGCCGTGAGTTTCTGAAAGAGAACCTGAAGACTCTTTGGGTAGATGGTATCATTGTGTTGGATGCAGAAGGAAAGACGGACTGTGAATACAGCATCGATGAACCTTTGACTAATGAGATTACGGAGTATCTGCAAAAAGACATTATCATGGATTTTAGTGGATATGAAGAAAGAACTTATGCGGAACGTTTTACTAGAGAGGATGGGTCTCATATCGACATTGCAGCCTGTGCCAGGAAAGATGAACCGGGTATTGTAGCAATCTATTATTATACAACCCCTGAATTTGTCAGAAACTATACCTTGACGATACAGAGTCTTTTAAATGGTTATAGTACAAGGAAAGACGGAACAATCATGGTTGCAGACCAGGGAACGATTGTTGCCAGTAATGATGAGAGCTTGGTTGGACAGGATACTGCTGGCAACGAGGTCATTCAGGCAATGAAACAGCACACCGACAGCCGGCATATTTTTCATATAAAGAAAACCGGATGTTACGGAATCATGCTGAAGCAGCGTGATTATTATATTTACGCATATATTTCGGATATGGAGGTATTCCATAATCTTCCACTAAGTGTAATTGGTGTCATTTTTCTTTATTGCCTGATCTTCAGTATATTTTTGTTCTGGGGATACCGAATCAATTTGATGCACCAAAAACAAGAGCTGGAAAAAGAAGAAAAATTTAAAAAGGAGCTTCTGATAGCAGCAAAAAAAGCAGAAGCAGCTAATCGAGCTAAGACGGAATTTCTCCAGAGGATGAGTCATGATATCAGGACGCCGATCAATGGAATCTGTGGCATGGTCGATATAGCTGAGTATTATGCTGACGATATGGAGAAACAGACAGAATATAGAGAAAAAGTCAAATCGGCTTCTCATCTGTTGCTGGAAATGCTCAACGATGTACTGGATATGAGCAAGCTGGAGTCGGATGAAGTGATGCTGGAAGAAATTCCATTTAATCTGAGCAGCATTTGCGAAGAAGTGCTTGTTGTGGTTGAACAGATGGCTATTGAACAGAATATCCGCTTCATGTGGGAAAAGAAAGAAATAACACACTGCGGACTTGTTGGAAGTCCGGCGCATGTAAAACGGATTTTGATGAATATTCTGTCAAATGCTGTGAAATACAATAGAGAAAATGGAAGCATTTATATCAGCTGCAGGGAACTTATATCAGAGCAGCAGGATATGGCGACGATAGAATTTGTCTGCCGGGATACAGGAATCGGAATGACAGATGAGTTCCAGAAGCATATTTTTGAACCATTTGCACAGGAGCATACAGGAAGCCGCACAAAATTTGCCGGAATAGGTCTGGGAATGCCGATTACCAAAAAACTGGTTGAGAAAATGGGTGGAACCATTGCTTTTGAAAGTGAGAAAGGTGTTGGAACGAAATTTGTGATCCGGATTCCATTCAAAATAGATATGGAAGCAGATAAATGCGAAGAACAGGAGGATGTTTCAGAAAAATCTATAAAGGTATTGCATATTCTTCTGGCAGAAGATAATGAGCTGAATATGGAAATTGCAGAATGTATGCTTCAGAAGGAAGGTGCCGATGTGACAAAAGCATGGAACGGACTGGAAGCTGTTGAAATATTCAGAAAAAGTATAGATGGTGAATTTGATGTCATTCTTATGGATATCATGATGCCGGTGATGAATGGTTATGAAGCCACAAAGCTGATCCGCTCTCTGGACAGAGAGGATGCAAGGAAGATCCCAATCGTTGCAATGACCGCTAATGCATTTACGGAGGACAGGATGAGAGCTAAAGAAGCCGGAATGGATGAACATATCTCTAAGCCTTTTGATGTAAAACTACTGTTAAAAGTAATTCATAAATTAACAGAAAACAGACAGAAGGAGAATGCATAATGGAAAAATGTGCTGAAAGCCGGTTATACAGAAAAAATGGCAGGTAATATGATTATGCCAAATGGTCTTTCGGCTTACAAAAGCAAGATGAGTGGGACTGAACTCAAAGAGACGATTAAAAACTTTGTAGAAGGCTATGAGGGAGGCTTTATTCCGTTTAACCATGGTTCCCTGCCGGTGGTCAGTGGTATTTCTGTGGAAATTAAGGAAACAGAGGATGGTTATACATTGAGCAAGGTTATAAAGAAAGGAAAACAAATTCAGGATGAGGATACTTTCACGGTAATCTGTCTTGCAATACCAAAACACATGAAAACTTATCCAGCGGAGCATGAAGATCCGGAGAAGAATTATCTGGAGGAAATCCAGGTTCATGAACAGCAGGAATGGGATTCCGAGTATGTTCATCTGAAGACAGAAGAAAAACGCTGGTTCCATAATATTGCAATATGTTGTGAGATAAACGGTAAAAAAAATATATGGATTCTTATCCAAACCGATTGTTATAGAGGAATTGATCGGTATATTACAACATAATCTGGTATGAATGAAACTTAGGTGGAGTTGGGATTCTTTACATTAATGTTTTTGTAAGATATAATGAAATTAAGGTGAAGAGGAACTTAAAATCAAGAAGAGTTCCCCTTTATTATTGGAATGTATGGTAGATATTAAGGTCAGAGTATGGGAAGAATATGAATATAGGAAGGAATAAAAGCAGATGACAGTACAAGAATGCTATGAGAGTATAGGAGCCGATTTTGAAGGTGTATTGGGCAGAATGGGTAGTGAAGCAATGGTGAAGCGATTTGCCCTGAAATTCCTTGATGAGCCAAGCTATAGGAGTCTGGTAAAGGCAGTGGAAGAACAAAATGCAGAGGGAGCTTTCCGTGCTGCCCACACATTAAAAGGAATCTGCCTGAATCTGGGACTGGACGGACTTTACGAAGTCTGCGCATCCCTTACGGAGAGACTCCGGGGAAGAGAGTTCAACGGATATGAAGAAGCTTACGGGAAAGTTCAGCAGGAGTATCAGAATACCGTAGATGCAATCCGAACTATGGCAGAGTCTGGAAATTAAAGATAAACTGTATTCATGAAAATAAACAGAGCTTGTGGAAACACAAAAGTTTCCCAATCTCTGTTTTTGTATTTTAGGAAAAACAGCAAAAAACCTTGAAAAAGGCACATAAACAGTGTAAAATTCTAACAGATTAATGAAAAAGGAAATGAGGTATAGTATGGCACTGAATAAGAAGCCTGTTACGGGAATGAAAGATATTATGCCGGAAGAAATGGCAATCCGTGATTATGTAATCGGCGTGATCAAGGAGACCTATGGTAAATTCGGTTTTACCCCTATAGAGACTCCCTGCATGGAGAATATAGCGAATTTAAGCAGCAAGCAGGGTGGAGAGAATGAGAAGCTGATCTTCAAGGTATTGAAGAGAGGTGAGAAGCTCAATCTTGAGACAGCCAAGGAAGAAGCTGACCTGGTAGACTTTGGTATGCGTTATGACCTGACAGTACCTCTGGTGCGTTATTATTCCAATCATGCCAATGAACTGCCTTCTCCTTTCAAGGCATTGCAGATAGGCAATGTATGGAGGGCAGACAGGCCACAGAGAGGCAGATATCGTCAGTTCATGCAGTGCGATATTGATATTTTGGGCGAAGCCTCCAATCTGGCAGAGATTGAGCTGATCCTTGCAACAACAACAACACTTGGCAGGATTGGTTTCAAGAATTTCGAGATCCGTATCAATGACAGAAGAATCCTAAAGGCAATGGCTGCGTACAGCGGTTTTGCCGAAGAGGATTATGATAATATATTCATTATTCTGGATAAAATGGACAAAATAGGTCTTGATGGTGTAGAGAATGAACTGATCGAAGACGGCTATGCCAAAGACAGTGTAGAGAAGTATCTTGCATTATTTAAAGGAATGCAGGAGAGCGAAGATACCTTGTCCTTTATCGAAGAGAAGATGACAGGCTTCCTTGAGGAAGATGTGAAGACAAGCTTCAGAGAGATCATTGAAAGTGTCAATGCGACCAAGGGAGATCATTTCAAGCTGGTATTTGATCCGACTCTGGTACGTGGTATGTCATATTATACAGGTACTATTTTTGAGATTGCAATGCCTGAGTTTGGTGGAAGCTGCGGCGGCGGTGGACGTTATGACAAGATGGTAGGCAGATTTACAGGCAAGGATGTTCCTGCCTGCGGATTCTCCATCGGTTTTGAGCGTATTATCATGCTGCTTCTTGAGAGTGGCTTCAAAGTACCTTCCAGGAATAAGAAAATCGCTTATCTGATCGAGAAAGGCGTAGAGGGACAGGCTCTGTGTGATGTCATTGCCAAGGCACAGGAAGCAAGAAAAGACGGCACACAGGTACTGGTTGCCAGAATGAATAAGAATAAGAAGTTCCAGAAGGAACAGCTTACGGCAGAAGGATATGAGGAATTCCAGGAATTCTACAAAAATCCATTAAATTAGTTTAAAATAACGTGTGATATTTTATTGCACAGAAATGAGGATAAAGACATGGCTGAGACTATGAAAGGTTTGAAGAGAACCCACAGATGTACAGAGGTCACCACAGCAAATGTTGGTCAGACCGTAACCGTTATGGGCTGGGTACAGAAGAGTAGAAATAAAGGAGGAATCATTTTCGTAGATCTTCGTGACAGAAGTGGTCTGTTACAGATTATCTTTGAACAGGGTGATGATCCACAGAGATTCGTTGGAGCAGAAGAATTTGCCAAGGCTGAGAGCCTTAGAAGTGAATATGTAATCGCTGTTGTTGGTAAGGTAGAGAACCGTGAAGGCAATACCAATGAGAATATGGCAACAGGTGCAATCGAAGTTCGTGCGACACAGCTTCGTATTCTCTCTGAATCAGAGACACCGCCTTTCCAGATCGAGGCAGATTCCAAGACCAAGGAAGAGCTTCGTCTGAAATACCGTTATCTGGATCTGAGAAGACCTGACTTACAGGCTAAGATCATGATGAGAAGCCGTGTAGTAGCTAAGATTCGTGAGTTCATGACAAATGAAGGCTTCCTGGAGATCGAGACTCCTATTCTGAATAAGTCAACCCCAGAAGGCGCAAGAGATTACCTGGTACCAAGCCGTGTGCATCCTGGTACATTCTATGCTCTGCCCCAGTCACCACAGCTGTTCAAGCAGCTGCTGATGTGTTCTGGATTTGATAGATATTTCCAGATTGCAAAGTGCTTCCGTGATGAGGACTTACGTGCTGACAGACAGCCTGAGTTCACACAGGTAGATATGGAATTATCCTTCGTAGATGTAGATGATGTCATCGAAGTCAATGAGAGACTGTTAAAGGCTGTATTCAAGGAAACTATCGGTATCGACGTACCTAATCCTATCCCAAGAATGACATGGCAGGAAGCTATGGATCGTTTCGGTTCTGATAAGCCTGATACACGTTTTGGTATGGAGCTTGTTAATGTCAGTGATGTAGTAGCAGGCTGTGGTTTCAGCGTATTTACATCTGCATTGGAGAATGGCGGTTCTGTTCGTGGTATCAACGCGGAAGGTCAGGGAGAGATGCCAAGAAAGAAGATCGATGCACTGGTAGAGTTTGCCAAGGGCTTTGGTGCCAAGGGTCTGGCATATATTGCAATCCAGCCTGACGGTACATTGAAATCTTCTTTTGCCAAGTTCATGACAGAAGAGCAGATGGCAGCACTTGTGAAAGCAATGAACGGTAAGAACGGAGACTTACTTCTGTTCGCAGCCGATAGAAATAAAGTCGTATGGGATGTATTAGGCAACCTTCGTCTGGAGATTGCAAGAAATCTTGGTATTCTGGACAAGAACCAGTACAACTTCCTGTGGGTAACAGAGTTCCCTCTTCTTGAGTGGAGCGATGAAGAGAACAGATATGTAGCAATGCATCATCCGTTTACAATGCCTATGGAAGAGGATATTCCACTTCTTGACACTGATCCCGGTAAGGTTCGTGCCAAGGCATACGATATCGTATTAAATGGTACAGAGCTTGGTGGTGGTAGTGTCCGTATCCATCAGGATGACATTCAGGAGAAGATGTTCGAGATCATCGGACTTTCCAAGGAAACAGCACAGGAGCGATTTGGCTTCCTGTTGACTGCATTCAAGTATGGTGTACCACCTCACGCAGGACTTGCATTTGGTCTTGACCGTATGGTTATGCTGATGACGCAGGCAGATTCCATCCGTGAAGTAATTGCATTCCCTAAGGTAAAGGATGCATCCTGTCTGATGACAAATGCGCCTGACTATGTAGATGATATCCAGTTAAAGGAACTTGGTATTGCAGTTGTAGAACAATCTGAAACAGAAGAATAGTATTAGATGTGATAACAGAAATGAAGAGGGTACTCCGGACAAGGAATGCCCTCTTGTCTGCTACAAAAATACGGCATGAAATCTGCCGGTATTAGAAAGATATGGGTATTAAAATGCTGGAATTAAGAGATGTATCTTATCATGTGGATGATGATAAGGGCAAGGATATTTTAAATCATATTAATCTGAAGATAGAAGACAGATTTACAGCGATCACAGGACCTAATGGTGGTGGTAAATCGACTCTGGCGAAGATGATAGCGGGTATCATCCGCCCTACAGAAGGACAGATTCTATTAGATGGAGAGGATATTACAGGGCTTTCTATTACAGATCGTGCAAAGAAGGGGATCAGTTTTGCCTTTCAGCAACCAGTGCGCTTCAAGGGCATTACGGTTCTTGACCTGATACGGCTGGCATCGGGTGAAAAAGTCAGCGTAGACGGAGCCTGTAAGTATCTGTCAGAAGTAGGATTATGTGCAAGAGACTATATTAACCGAGAAGTAAACAGCTCTTTATCAGGTGGGGAATTAAAGAGAATAGAGATTGCAACGGTAATGGCAAGAGGTACGAAGCTCTCTATTTTTGATGAGCCGGAGGCAGGCATTGACTTGTGGAGCTTCCAGAATCTGATACAGGTATTTGAACAGATGCATGAGCAGACCCAAGGCTCTATCGTAATCATATCCCACCAGGAGAGGATTCTGAATATAGCAGATAGAATTGTAGTTATTGCTGATGGAAGCATCACAGCAGAAGGCTCTAAGGAAGAGATATTGCCACAGCTTTTAAATGGGGATGCTTATTGTGTGCATAATAAAGGAGGTTGTATCCGTGGATGAGATTCAGAAGACATTACTTGCCGAGGTAGCTGATCTGCATGGAGTGCCTGCAGGTGCATACAATATCCGTTCAAATGGCGAGAGTATTGACAGAAAGTCTACAGAGCATATTGAGATCGTAGGCAAGACAGATAAATCAGGTATTGATATTTATATCAAACCCGGTACGAAAAATGAAAGTGTGCATATCCCTGTCATTTTGTCACAGACAGGCCTAAAAGAACTGGTATATAATGATTTCCATATCGGAGAAGACTGTGATGTGACGATCATTGCCGGATGCGGTATTCATAACAGTGGTGATGCAGCCAGTGAACATGATGGTATTCATACCTTTTTCGTTGGAAAGAATGCGAAGCTGCGCTATGTGGAGAAGCATTACGGAAGTGGTGACGGTAAGGGAGAGAGAATCCTGAATCCACAGACCATCGTGCACATGGAAGAGGGCAGCTACATGGAAATGGAAGCTGTACAGATCAAGGGTGTAGACTCTACAGTACGTGAGACACGTGCCGATCTGGCAGCAGGCGCTACACTGGTCGTAAAAGAGAAGATCATGACCCATGGCGTACAGCATGCAGAAACGAAATTCTATGTAGACCTGAATGGAGAAGATTCCAGTACGAATGTTGTGTCCAGATCCGTGGCAAAAGAGGATTCCACACAGGTATTCTATTCCCAGATCAATGGTAATAACAAATGTGCAGGTCATACAGAATGCGATGCCATTATCATGGACAGGGCTACAGTAAAGGCAATTCCTGCACTGGAAGCCAATAATCTGGAGGCGAGCCTGATCCATGAGGCGGCAATCGGCAAGATTGCAGGAGAACAGCTCATCAAGCTGATGACACTTGGATTGACAGAGGCAGAAGCGGAAGAGCAGATTGTGAATGGATTCTTAAAATAAGTGTAAAAACAACTTTGTGCTGATGGCGCAAAGTCTGCTGGATAGGGGAAAGGTTTAGGTAGTAACAATGAGCGTAACGAAGGATATGACAGAAGGCTCCCCCATGAAGCTGATTCTTGGGTTTTCTGTGCCTTTATTATTTGGTTATTTATTCCAGCAGCTCTATAATCTGGTAGATACCATGATTGTAGGGCAGTTTCTGGGCGTAGATGCGCTGGCGGCAGTAGGTGCGACAGGCTCTATTAATTTTCTGATCATAGGATTCTGTAACGGCGTATGCAGTGGTTTTGCACTGCCGGTGGCACATCGTTTCGGGGCAAAGGACTATAAAACACTGCGTAAGCTCTATGCAAACAGTATCTGGTTATCGGTGATTTTTGCAGTGGTCATGACGGCTCTGACAGTAATATTTTGTAGACCGATTCTGACATTGATGCGAACGCCGGCGAATATTTTTGAATATTCCTATCAGTATATTCTGATTATCTTCATAGGTATTCCGGCTACGTACCTGTTCAATCTGACTTCAGGCATGATCCGTGCACTGGGTAATTCCAGAGCACCTCTGATTATTCTTGTAATATCTTCATTCCTTAATGTCATATTGGACCTTGTTTTTATCCTGAATTTCAATATGGGAGTGGCAGGTGCAGCAGCAGCTACAGTATTATCCCAGGTGGTATCAGGAATTATCTGTGTGATCTATATCCGCAAAAAGGTGGAGATGCTGCAGTTATCTAAGGATGAGTGGCGGATGGAGAAGCGTGAAATGGCAGAGCTGTTCAACGCCGGTGTACCTATGGGATTGCAGTACTCCATTACAGCAATTGGCAGTGTTATTCTCCAGTCTGCAGTAAATACCCTGGGTTCTGATGCAGTAGCCAGTGTTACAGCAGCATCCAAGATCAGTATGTTCATCGTGTGTCCTTTTGATTCCATGGGCGCTACGATGGCTACTTATGGAGGACAGAATGCAGGCGGTTATAAGCTGGATCGGTTACATAAGGGACTGGGAAGCTGTATCATATTAGGTGCAGTATACTCCGTAATAGGATTATTGATTATTGCTGCATTTGGTCCACACCTGTTGAAGCTTTTTGTCAGTGGTAGTGAAACAGGAATTCTGGCAGATGCGCAGCATTTCCTTCTGATCAATGGATTGTTCTATTTTCCACTTGCATTGGTGAATATTGTCAGATTCATGATTCAGGGTATGGGATTTGGCTTCTTTGCCATTATAGCCGGTGTGTTGGAAATGGCAGCAAGGACTTTGGTAGGGGCAGTATTTGTGCCAATCTTTGGTTATAATGCTGCATGCTTTGCAAGCCCGCTTGCATGGATATTTGCAGACTGTTTCCTGATTCCTGCATATTTCGTTGTATGGAACAGGATGAAGCGTCATAGGGAAGCATATAGACAGGTATAATAGTCCGTGAATAAGACGGCTATCTATAGACAGGATGAAGCTGCCGGCACGAGCCTTCATCCTGGAGAAGATACGTGCAGAGAAAGGATGGTACACAATGGACGCATTAACATGTATTGAAACAAGAAGAAGTATCAGAAAGTATCAGGAGAAGCCAATCCCTCATGAAGTGATGGAAGAAATCATTAAAGAAGCTTCTTTCGCACCATCATGGAAGAACTCCCAGGTAGTCAGATATGTTGTAGTTGAGAATCCTGAATTAAAGTCCAAGATTGCTAATGATGCAGTTCTTGGCTTCACTTACAATACAGGAACAATCGAGCATGCCGCAGCACTGGTAGTCGTTACAATGATCCAGGGCAGAAGCGGATATGAGAGAGACGGTTCCTTTACTACCAGCAAGGAAGACCGCTGGGAAATGTTCGATGCAGGTATCGCAACACAGACTTTCTGTCTGGCAGCGCATGAGAAAGGCATCGGTTCCGTTATCATGGGAATCTTTGATGAAGCTAAGGTTGGCGAACTTATCAACATCGAAGAAGGAAGAAAAGTAGCAGCGCTGGTTGCTGTAGGTTATCCCGCAGAGACACCGGAAGCACCTAAGAGAAAAACGGTAGAAGATTTGGTACGTTTCATGTAATTGTGCGTTTTTCATAATTTAAAATGATAATTATGCATAAAAATACAAAAGAACAGAAACAGGTATTGACATATGCCGGCAAAGTGAATATAGTAGTATCATAAAAACACAGAACAGAAACTAATGACCGAGAGGAGTACATGGTCTGAACGGATTCACAGAGAGCCGCAGGTGGTGGGATTGCAGCAGTCTAAGGAACATGGAATGGACTCGGGAAGGTGGGAGCAAAGAGCATATGCTTGAGTAATGCCCAACGGGATTTCCGCCCGTTACCAAGGGAAGACGTATGATAGTACGTTTATGGAGAGGGTGTATTTTTATACATCAATTTAGGTGGTACCGCAGAAGTATATTCAAGAGCTTTTGTCCTAAGCAGTTAGGATAGAAGCTCTTTTTTTGCGCGAATAAGCAGAGCCCTAGGGCGAGCAACGCGAACGAGCAAGCGAAGCTTGCGAGTCTGCTTATTCACAGAGGTGATAGTAAGGAGGTCAGCTCATGATAATACCGACATATGAACAGGCGAAGCAATATGAAAAAGATTACACATACATTCCAGTGTGCAGGGAGATTCTGGCAGATGATGTCACCCCAATCCTGATGCTGCGTAAGCTGGCAGCGCTGGATGGACAGTATTTCCTGCTGGAGAGCGTGGAGGGCGGCAATCTTGGAAGATATTCTTTTCTGGGATATCATCCGAAGCTGTCTGTATCCTGTAAGAATGGTGTGGTGAAGGTAAAAGAGAATGGCATGGTCCGTATTCTTCCCGGTAAACCAAAGGAAGCCCTGCAGAGCCTGCTGGAACAGTATCGCTCCCCACAGATAGAAGGTCTTCCGACCTTTACAGGAGGTCTGGTTGGATACTTTGCTTATGAGACGATTCAATATGCAGAACCCAAGTTACATATCAAGCAGAGTGATGTAAATGATTTTGAATTGATGATGTTCGATAAGCTTCTGGCTTTTGACCAGGTAATGCATAAGCTGTGTATCATCGTCAATGCAAGGACTGCTGATGGTGAAGCAGGATATAACAAAGCAGTAGAAGAGATAGATGCCTTTATCGAGACTCTTCGTATTACAGAACCGATTCCTTATGAAAAGCCTCAGAAAGCACCGGAGTTTACCTGCAATCTCAGCAAAGAAGAGTATTGCAGCATGGTAGAGAAAACAAAGCATTACATCAAAGAGGGCGATATTTTCCAGGGTGTTATCTCCAGAAGATTTGAAGCGGATTATGAAGGAAGCCTTCTCAATGCATACAGAGTACTTCGAACTACCAATCCTTCGCCATATATGTACTACATGCAGATCAAGGATATGCAGATTGCAGGTACTTCACCAGAGACCATGGTGAAGCTGACCAATGGCAGACTGATGACTTTCCCGGTAGCAGGAACCAGACAAAGAGGCAAGAGCATAGAAGAAGATCAGGCATTGGAGAAGGAACTGCTGGCAGACGAAAAGGAATGTGCAGAACATAACATGCTGGTAGATTTGGCGAGAAATGATCTTGGAAGAATTGCAGAATATGGTTCCGTCAAAGTGGCAGATTACATGGCAATCCACCGTTTCTCCAAGGTTATGCATATCGCAAGTACAGTGGTAGGTGAGCTGGCAAAGGGTAAGACCTGTGCAGATACTATAGAAGCGCTGCTTCCGGCGGGAACACTCTCCGGAGCACCCAAGTTCAGGGCTTGTGAAATCATAGATGAGCTGGAACCGGAAGCCAGAGGCGTATACGGTGGGGCAATCGGATATATGGACTTTAGCGGCAATCTGGATGTATGTATTGCAATCAGAACAGCAGTGAAAAAAGGTAAGAAGGTATACGTACAGGCTGGTGCCGGTATCGTGGCAGATTCCATACCTGAGAATGAATATCAGGAATGTGCAAATAAAGCAGGCGCGGTAATAGAAGCAATCCGACTGACAGAGGAGGTGTGTAAGGCATGATTTTACTGATTGATAATTATGACAGCTTTTCTTTTAACCTTGTGCAGCTGATAGGAGAGCTTGCAGCTGGCAGGGAAGAACTGCGAGTGATTCGAAATGATGAATTGTCAGTAGAAGAGATCATGAAGCTGGAACCCTCACACATTGTATTGTCACCAGGACCGGGAAGACCAGCTGATGCAGGGGTGTGTGAGGTTCTGATCAGAGCGGTGCTGGAGCATCCGATACCGCTTCTCGGTGTGTGTCTGGGACATCAGGCAATCTGTGAGACACTGGGAGGAAAGATTACATATGCGCCACAGCTGATGCATGGTAAGCAGAGCATTGTAAAAACAGATGACACAAGTGTCATTTTTAAAGGGCTTCCAAAGGAGCTTGCGGTAGCAAGATATCATTCACTGGTAGCAGATAAGAATATGATACCTGAGACATTGATGGTCACTGCAGTGGATGAGAAGGGTGAGGTCATGGCAGTACAGCACAGAACATTACCAATCTATGGTGTGCAGTTCCATCCGGAATCCATTATGACCCCACAGGGCGCAGACATGATACGAAATTTCCTGTAGCGATACAATGAACGATAGACAGACACAAGGTCAGGTATCCATATAAATGCCTGAAGTACAGAATGGAGGATTCGATGATGATAGTAGAGGCAACCAAGAAGGTAGTAGAGAGACAGGATTTAACAGCAGCAGAAGCAGAGCAGGTCATGGATGAGATCATGAGTGGCAAGGCAGAAGCTGTGAATATGGCAGCTTTCCTGACAGCACTTCGTATGAAGGGTGAGACAGTCGAAGAGATTACGGCTTTTGCAAAGGGCATGAGAAAGCATGGAATTAAAGTTCCTGTGCAGGGAGACGTACTGGAAATCGTGGGAACCGGCGGCGATGAAGCCAATTCCATTAATATCAGCACAACAGCCAGCATCCTTGTTGCAGCAGCAGGCTATAAGGTAGCCAAACATGGTAACCGAAGCGTATCCAGTAAGAGTGGTGCGGCAGATTGTCTGGAAGCCCTTGGTGTAAAGCTGGATCTGGAGCCGGAGCAGAATGCCAAAGTCCTGGAAGAGAGCAATATCTGTTTTATGTTCGCACAAAAATATCATTCAGCAATGCGTTTCGTAGGACCTGTTCGTAAAGCACTTGGAATCAGAACAGTATTCAATATCCTTGGACCTCTTGCCAATCCGGCAGAAGCTGATGTGGAGCTGCTTGGTGTCTACAGCGAAGAGCTGGTAGAGCCTATGGCACATGTACTGGATAAACTGGGTGTGAAGCGTGCATTGGTCGTATATGGACAGGACAGACTGGATGAAATCTCACTGAGCGCACCGACCACTGTTATGGAAGTGAACCAGGGTACTTTCACCAGGTATGAACTGACCCCAGAACAGTTTGGCATGAAGAGATGTGATAAAAGTGAGCTGGTAGGCGGTGATGGCGCACAGAATGCCCAAATTACAGAGAGCATTCTAAAAGGAGAATGTACAGATGCCAAGGCAGAAGCAGTGATTCTCAACGCAGGAGCCGGCATTTATCTGATGGGGGGAGCTGATTCCATTGCAGCTGGCATCCAGAAAGCAAGAGAGACAATCGCAAACGGCAAGGCATATGAGAAGCTACTACAGTTTGTGGCACTTACTAATGAGGAGAAATAGCATGATATTAGATGATCTGGCGGCAGCTACGCGGGCGAGAGTTGAGAGAAAAAAGGCACAGATACCACTGGAAACAGTGAAAGAACAGGCATTGAACCTGGCAGCAAAGGAAGGCACATTTACTTTTCCCTTTGAGAAGGCGGTTGCCAAAGACGGTATCAGTTTTATCTGTGAGGTGAAAAAGGCATCCCCATCAAAAGGAATCATAGCAGAGGATTTCCCTTATCTGGAGATTGCCAGAGAATATGAAAAGGCAGGGGCTGACTGCATCTCCGTACTGACAGAGACAGACTACTTCAAGGGTGAAGACAGATTCTTACGGGAAATCAATGATGCAGTACAGATTCCAACGATCAGAAAAGACTTCATTATTAATGAATATATGATCTATGAAGCCAAATTGCTGGGGGCTTCCTGTGTATTGCTGATTGCAGCACTGCTTGATACAGAGACCATCAGACAATACAAGGCAATCTGTGATCAGCTTGGCTTGTCCGCACTGGTGGAAGCCCATGATGAAGCAGAAGCAGCCAGCGCTCTGGCAGCAGGAACAAGAATGGTCGGCGTCAATAACCGTAATCTGAAGGATTTCACAGTGGATATCCACAACAGCACAAGGCTTCGTGAACTGGTTCCCCGTAATGTATTGTTCGTAGCAGAGAGTGGAATTAAGACAGCGGAAGATATTGCAGAGTTAGTCAGCGCTGGCGTGAATGGTGTACTGATAGGAGAGACATTGATGCGCAGCCCTGATAAAGCCCGGATGCTGGATGAACTTCGCAGTAGGATATAAGTAGTGAGGTGTAATATGCCCAAGGTAAAGATATGTGGATTGAAGACATTAGAAGATGTAGAGATTGTGAATAAATATCTGCCGGAATATGTAGGGTTTGTCTTTGCACCAACGAAGAGATTCGTAACCGATGAACAGGCGTTGATGATGAAGCAGGCATTGGCGCCACAGATTCAGGCAGTAGGGGTATTTGTCAATGAACCCATAGAGCATGTGCTGTCGTTGTGCAGCCGGGGAATCATTGATGTGATACAGCTGCATGGAGACGAGAGCACAGAATATATTACAGAAATCAAAAACAGAACTGACACACCTGTCATAAAAGCAGTCAGAGTACAGAGCAGTGAACAGGTAAGCAGTATGGTGACACCTTTGGCAGAGTATATGCTTTTTGATACATATAAAAAAGACGCTTATGGTGGAAGCGGGGAACGTTTTCCATTAGAGATTCTACAGAAAAGCTTAAAAGAGCTGGAAAACCAGGGCGTGTCAATACAGCCGTTTTTCTTGGCAGGCGGACTGACACCTGGGAATATTGAAGAAGTACTTGGAACACAGGATTGTTATTGCATAGATGTCAGTACCGGAGTGGAGACCGACGGACATAAGGATGAAGCAAAAGTACGAGAACTGATAGAGAAGATTCGCAGATATCAGAAAGAGAGGAGTAATCAAATGGAACAGAAGAAAGGACGATACGGGTTATACGGTGGACAGTATATTCCTGAGACATTAATTCCCGCAGTCAATGAAGTGGAGAAAGCATACGAATACTATAAGAATGACCCACAATTCAAGCAGGAATTACATGATCTGCTGACGAAATATGCAGGAAGACCATCATTGCTTTATTATGCAGAGAAAATGACAAAAGATCTGGGTGGAGCAAAGATCTATCTCAAACGTGAGGATCTGAATCATACCGGTTCCCATAAGATCAACAATGTATTGGGGCAAGTGCTGCTTGCCAAGAAGATGGGTAAGACCAGAGTCATCGCGGAGACAGGAGCAGGCCAGCATGGTGTGGCGACAGCGGCTGCACTGATGGATATGGAATGTGAGATCTTCATGGGAAAAGAAGATACAGACAGACAGGTGCTCAACTGCTATAGAATGGAGCTTCTGGGAGCAAAAGTACATCCCGTTACTTCAGGGACAATGACATTAAAAGACGCTGTCAATGAGACCATGCGTGAATGGGCTTCCAGAATGGATGATACATTGTATGTACTTGGTTCTGTAATGGGACCCCATCCTTTTCCGATGATTGTCCGTGATTTCCAGAAGATTATCGGAGAGGAGATCAAAGAACAGCTGCAGGAAGCAGAAGGCAGATTGCCGGATGCTGTAATTGCCTGTGTAGGCGGTGGCAGCAATGCAATGGGCGCTTTTTATGAATTCATTCCTGACACAAGTGTCAGATTAATAGGGTGCGAAGCAGCAGGACTTGGTGTGGACAATCCAAAGAATGCGGCAACCATTGCAAATGGAAGTATTGGTATTTTCCATGGTATGAAGTCTTACTTTTGCCAGAATGAATATGGACAGATCGCACCGGTATATTCTATCTCTGCCGGACTGGATTATCCGGGAATCGGACCAGAGCATGCTAATCTTTACGAAACAGGCAGAGCACAGTATGTTCCGATTACGGATGAAGAAGCGGTAGAGGCTTTTGAATATTTGTCAAGAACAGAGGGCATTATTCCTGCAATCGAGAGTGCCCATGCAGTAGCATATGGTAAGAAGCTTGCACCGACCATGGATAAAGACCAGATCATTGTAATTAACATTTCAGGACGCGGAGATAAGGATGTAGCCGCAATCGCCAGATACAGGGGGGTAGAGATCTTTGACTAGAATACAGAAAGCATTTGATAATCAGAAGGCATTCATTGCCTTTGTAACAGGGGGAGACCCTGATGTGGAAACCACAAAGAAGCTGATACCGGAGATGGCAAAAGCCGGAGCAGACCTGATAGAGATAGGAATTCCTTTTTCAGATCCTATTGCAGAGGGCGTGGTAATCCAGGAAGCAGATGTGCGTGCATTAAGCGCAGGTACTACGACAGATGATTTATTTGATATGGTAAAAGAAGTCCGCAAGGAGACAGATGTCCCTCTTGTATTCATGACTTACATGAATCCGGTGTATACCTATGGAACAGAGCGTTTTATGAAGAAATGTGCGGAGTGTGGAATTGATGGCGTGATCATTCCTGATGTGCCTTTTGAGGAAAATGATGAAGTCAGTGGCGCATGCGAGGCAGCAGGCGTGGATCTGATATCCATGATCGCCCCGACTTCCAAAGAGCGTATCCATATGATTGCAAAGCAGGCAAAAGGTTTCCTGTATTGCGTATCTTCATTGGGCGTAACGGGTGTGAGAAGCCAGATTACAACAGATATTCATGCTATGGTAGAGCAGGTGAAACAGGTATCAGACATCCCCTGTGCCATTGGCTTTGGTATCTCCACACCACAGCAGGCATATGAAATGGCAGCTAAGGCAGATGGAGCTATTGTAGGCAGTGCCATTGTAAAGCTTGTTGCCAGGTATGGTAAAGACTGTATTGCTCCTGTATGTGAATACATTAAAGAGATGAAAGCAGCAGTCAGCAGGGCAGAAAATTAAAAAAGGTTGTAATTCACCTGATATATAGTAAAATATAACTAGCCTATATATGGATTTATGATGTATAATCTGTATACAGGCTAGTGTACTGTATCACTGACATTTCGCCAAATAACTTGTATAAGTTTTCATCTGCTGCGTTATTTAGCTGAAAGTCAATGATACAGTACACTGGTTAATTGTTTATGAGGAGCTTACTATATGTTGGAAAATAAAGAAAAAATTGACTTGAAAAATAAATGCGTTTTTATTACCGGTGTGGCGGGATTTATCGGTTCCAATCTGGCTAAGCGCCTTTTGAAAGAAGTAGAGGGTGTAAAAGTTATCGGTCTGGATAACATGAGTGCCTATTATGATGTATCTTTAAAAGAAGCCAGACTGGCAGAACTGAATCAGTATGAACAGTTTTATTTTATAAAAGGCAATCTGGCAGACAGGGCTGCGATTGATTCAATTTTTGGTCAATACCAGCCACAGATCGTTGTAAATCTGGGAGCACAGGCGGGGGTTCGCTATTCCATTACGAATCCAGATGCCTATATAGAAGCAAATCTGATTGGCTTTTATCATATTCTGGAGGCTTGCAGACATTCCTATGATGAAGGGAATACTCCTGTAGAGCACCTGGTATATGCCTCCAGTTCTTCCGTATACGGCTCTAATAAGAAAGTGCCATACAGCACGGAGGATAAGGTGGATAACCCGGTCAGTCTCTATGCTGCAACGAAGAAATCTAATGAACTGATGGCACATGCCTATTCCAAACTCTATAATATTCCATCCACGGGACTTCGTTTCTTTACGGTATATGGACCTGCAGGAAGACCGGATATGGCATATTTTGGCTTTACGGATAAGCTGTTAAAAGGTGAGAAAATACAGATCTTTAATTACGGAAACTGTAAGAGAGATTTTACCTATATTGACGATATTGTAGAGGGTGTGGTCCGTGTCATGCAGGGAGCACCAAAACGTGAGAATGGAGAAGATGGCTTGCCGATTCCACCTTATGCAGTCTACAATATCGGTAATCAGAATCCGGAGAATCTGTTGGATTTTGTGCAGATATTGCAGGAAGAACTGATACGGGCAGGTGTGCTGCCAGAGGATTATGACTTTGAAGCACATAAGGAACTTGTTCCCATGCAGGCAGGAGATGTGCCTGTGACGTATGCAGATACGTCAGCATTAGAACGCGATTATGGCTACAGACCGACCACAAGTCTGCGTGAAGGACTAAGACATTTTGCAGAGTGGTATGCAAGGTTTTATAAATAAGAAGGAGAACACCATGAGAGAATTTAAAGACTTGAAAATTGCAGTTGCCGGTACTGGCTATGTAGGACTTTCTATTGCAACACTGTTGAGCCAGCATCATCAGGTAACAGCTGTAGACATTATTCCTGAGAAGGTAGAGATGCTTAACAAAAGAAAGTCTCCAATTCAGGATGAATATATTGAGAAATATCTGGCAGAGAAGGAGCTGGATCTGAAAGCAACACTGGATGCCAAGGAAGCATATTCTGATGCAGACTTTGTTGTGATTGCAGCACCGACAAATTATGACAGTAAGAAGAATTTCTTTGATACCTCTGCTGTAGAAGCAGTTATCAAGCTGGTAATCGAATACAATCCAGAAGCGATTATGGTCATCAAATCCACGATTCCAGTTGGATTTACTGCATCTGTCCGTGAGAAATACCACTGTGACAATATTATCTTCAGCCCGGAATTTCTGCGTGAGAGTAAGGCTTTATATGATAACCTGTATCCAAGCCGTATCATTGTTGGTACAGACGTGGAGAACGCAAGACTGGTAAAGGCTGCACATACCTTTGCAGAATTACTTCAGGAGGGCGCAATCAAAGAGGATATTGATACGTTATTCATGGGATTTACAGAAGCAGAAGCAGTGAAGCTTTTTGCCAATACGTATCTGGCATTACGTGTCAGCTATTTCAATGAGCTGGATACCTATGCAGAAATGAAGGGGCTGAATACGAAGCAGATCATAGACGGTGTATGCCTTGACCCTCGTATCGGAACACACTACAACAATCCAAGCTTCGGTTATGGCGGTTACTGCCTGCCAAAGGACACGAAGCAGTTACTTGCCAATTATGCAGATGTGCCTGAGAATCTGATCGAAGCAATCGTAGATTCCAACCGTACCCGTAAGGACTTTATCGCAGACAGAGTATTGGAGATTGCAGGCGCATATGGTGCAAATGACAGCTGGGAAGAAGGAAAAGAGAAAGAAGTAGTAGTGGGCGTATATCGTCTGACTATGAAGAGTAACAGTGACAACTTCCGCCAGAGCTCCATTCAGGGTATTATGAAGCGTATCAAGGCAAAGGGCGCTACAGTTATTATCTATGAGCCAACCTTAAAAGACGGAGAGACCTTCTTTGGCAGCAGGGTTGTGAATGACCTGGAGGAGTTCAAGAAGCAGAGCCAGGCAATCATTGCCAACCGATATGACAAGTGTCTGGATGATGTAGAAGATAAGGTATATACAAGAGATATTTTCCAGAGGGATTAATAAAAAAGATGAGGTATAGAGTTTGAGAGAACTCTATACCTCGTTTTATGTTAGAAGAGACCTTTGATATTGTATATTCTGCCGCCAGATGCGTGAAAACGGTAGATATTGGGGGCTGCGTTTTCATGGATCATATAGTAAGAACCTTCGAAGAATGATACATAATAAGGGGTTCCGTTGCCACCGAACAGGTAATATAGGTTTTCATAGTTGCCTGTGGTGAAATCTTCCAGAGTTCTGGCTCTTAGTACTGTGGAAGCAGAAAGGTCATATTGCAGATTCGTGGACACAGTCAGGAAGAAATACCCATCCACAATGCTGATCTGTACCATACCTGCAATATCCGAAGATACCGGGTAAATCTGAAGAATTTCAAAGGTTGATTTATCGACCATCACGATACTGCTCAGTTCCACGGCCGGGAACAGGATTACATCACCTGCTATTGTGAAAGAACGGACATAACAGTTATTCAGTTCGGGAACGGATTTGATTTCCAATAACTCAAGGGAGGTTGAAGTGGCTATTCTCTGATAAATGTACATTTCACCAGTCATGGAACTCCATGCATAGAACAATTTATCAACAGGATCATAATAAGTATAATGAGGACGTACCCCGACATTTTCAAAGGTCTGTTGTAATTTGAAACTGTCATAGCCTTTTGTAAATGTCAGAACACGGTTATTTTCCGTATCAGCGACCATATAGATATCACCATCACTGCACAGTGCATGAGGCTCTTTTACATTTCTGGTCATGACATTCCAGCAGCGTAACTCTCTGGATAAATTGTCAGAATAAATGATTTGATTATGTTTGCAATCTACAATATAATAGGTATTGTTGATTTTTGTGATCTGTGTAGGCATTAACAGATAGGAATAGCCATTTTGTGCGGCATTTGTCTGCAGTACAGGATGGCAGCACAGAACCAGGAAGAGAACCAACGCCAATATTTTTCTAGATAACTGATTTGCATGAAACATAAATACACCTCTGTATATAATTGGATATTTGTGAAATACGTGTAAGCCATAATCGTATAAGTCTGTATAAATTGTATCATAGAGGAATAAACAGGTAAATAGTTACAATACTTTAAAATAAAGTAACTATTCAGAACCCCATGCGCAAAATCGCTGTTTCACAGCTTTTCTTTTGCTTATGTGGTTACTTCGCCATATAAATTGTGTCAAATATGCTTATAAATAAGCATATT
>OBLI01001277.1_pt1 | contig 25041 bp, 18 predicted proteins | sample 1519701 | NCBI WGS metagenome assembly OBLI01 (sample SAMEA3663005, study PRJEB22513) | pig gut metagenome | biome: pig gut; feature: pig-associated habitat; material: faeces | place: France | collected 2012
AGGGTATCTTTTCGGTCTATATCTTTTTTCTCATCAGCCATATGCCACCGGCACACTCCTTCTTCGAAAATAGATCTATCCTCGAAAATCTTCTCCTAATCTGAGGTCGTTTATTTTTTTCGAGTTACTCTAACATGTTTACCGGGTATAATTACCCAGTGTATCACATAGATTTCTAAAGTTAACCCTTATAACGTTATATAGCAACTATTGTAATATTAATGTAACACCTTTATATCAAAATGTAATTAGCTACGCACTGAAATCTACATTTTCAAACGCCAATGTAGGCACCTGACGGCTGAATCCATCCATCGGATCCGTTCCCGCCGCAAGCAAATTTCCCCACAATTCACGCATGTTTCCAGTAATCAACATTCCGGAAACCGGCCCGGCAATCTTCCCCTCCTCGAACATAAATCCCTCGATTCCATAAGAAAAATCGCCTGTCGCCGCATTGCAGTTCCCGCCATTGAGGTCCGTCACCAGAACCCCGCTTCCGCAAAGCCCCAAAATCTCCTTTTCCCCAAAATGGTTCAGGTCAATGCCTTTGTCTCCTTCAGCCAGGCATTTGCTTATATAAGGCAGCACCACCGGCCTGATGGCATTCTCTGAAGTCGCCGGCATATTCATCTTACCTGACATATAAGTATTTATGAAATACTCTTTTACGACACCATTTGTGATGATGTCCCTGTCCAGACAAGCCCTTCCGTCACCCTCGAACAATATGGAACCGCATTTGCCTTTCTCCCTCGGTCGGTCCACGATATTCAGACCATCACTGAAAACTTTAGTTTCCAACGTATCTGTCAGGAATGATGAATTCTGTTGTATTGCTCTGCCTGCCAATGCGTTAAGAACCGGTTGCAGGATTCTGCCGGAGATTCTGTTCGAAACCACCATACGGTATTTGCCTCCTTCAGCATTGACCTGACCTATCTGGCTCGCGGCCTGCATCACGGCCTTATGGCCGCAGTCGGAGTTCATCACTTTTTCCGGGCTGATGCTGTAATCCCACCACAGGCCGCTGTACTTGTTCCCTTCGCGGTCCTCGATGGTCACGTTGCTGCACACCTCGAATGAGGTCTCGATCTGGCGGCAATGAATCCTGTCGGAGTTAGTCAAGTAGGTGTCTGTCAATGTGTTGTTGTATTCGACTTCTTCTGATACTAATCTCCATGCCCTGTCGGATGATTCGCCGGAGAATTCCCCGAAAACCGACACGTTCTTGGCCATGCGGATTTTCTCCTCAGGTGTTACCGTGTCGTAGCCATGCCAGCAAAGTCCCATTTCTTCACCTGTGACGGCATCTTTTGCAGTGTCGGCAGTGTCGGGGAGTCTGCGGAATTTGTCCGGTGCGAGGAGTCTGACGTTCTCGACTGCCTTCACCAGGAAATCCCTGATGCTGTTTTCTTCCAGCCTGTTGGTCGAGAAAACGCCGTATCGCCCGTCCGCGAATATCCTGAATGTCAACGCCCTGTCGCCGGTTTGTCTGATGTTGTCGATTTCGCCGTCGAGGAGAGCGTAAATCTCCGTTCTCGCTTTGTCCAATGTCACCTGCACTGCTGACGCCCCAGCTTCCAGGGCCAGGTCAATGCTCTTGTCCGCTAGTGCTTTTTCTTCTTCTGATATGATGAATTCCAATTCGTTATGCATTTTCTTCTCCTCCTACAGTCAGGTTGTTTACAAGCACAGTCGGCATTCCGCAGCACACCGGAACTGATTGTCCCTTGCCGCAGGTCCATGCGCTGTCGTCCAATTTGCAATCGTTGCCCACTGCTATGATATCTTTCAATGCCTGCGGGCCGTTGCCTATTACGTTTATGTCTTTCACCGGCATAGTGAGTTTTCCGTTCTCTATCAGATAGCCGCTTTTTACGAAGAATGTGAAGTCGCCTTCTCCGATTTTCACCTGTCCGTTACTGAATTCATCTACATAAACGCCTTTCTCGACAGAAGCGATGATATCTTCGGGATTTGCGTTCCCGCTCTCCATGTAAGTGGCTCTCATTCTTGGGATTGGGCTCGAACGGAAAGATTCGCGACGGCCGTTTCCGGTAGGTGCGACGCCGTAGAATTTCGCACTGATGCGGTCATGCAGATATGACGTCAGGATGCCGTTTTCCACCATCATGGTGCGCTGTCCAGGTACACCTTCATCATCGAAATTCAGTGAACCCCGGTTTCCTCGAATGGTCGCATCGTCCACTATATTAATGCCTTCCGGACATACGCGCTGTCCCATTTTGTCGGAGAAAATCGACTGTCCCTTTCTGTTGAAGTCGGCCTCGAACGCGTGTCCCATAGCCTCGTGCAGCAAGATTCCGGATGCTCCGGCGCCCATAACCACCTGCATCTGACCGCCTTTCGGGCGCTTCGCTTCGAATGCGTCGTCCATCCCTGCTGTCAGTTTTTCAGTAATTTCTTGGATCAATGCCTCTGTTATCATTTCGGCTCCTTGTCTGAAGCTTCGGGATGCGTTTTTCTGGATTTTGCATTTGCCGTTGTCGGCGATGAGCATGGCCTGGACAGTAGTCATCGGACGAGTCTCGAATTTCATTTCTCCGAAGGAGTTGAACATAAGGTAATCGCTTGTCTGACTGGATAGTACACAGATGACGCTCTGGATTCTGGAGTCTTTCGCTTTTATGGATTTTTCCAGTTTTCCGAGATATTCCACTGCTATGGCAGGGCTGACGTCTCTCCAGTTCTGGAGAATAGGATACCTGTCTGCACGTGGATTCGGTTGTCCGGGATATAGTCTGCGGACCAGTCGTCCGCCGTTGTTTTCCTGTGCCGTGTACGTGGCGCCTGTGCTTCTCGTGTCACGCGGTCTGACTGCCTGGCCCTGAGATATGGCCGATGCAGCAGTTGCGGCGCTTTCCATGTCGCTCCATTCGGTGCTTTCAGAGTAGGCGTAACCTGTTTTTTCTCCTTTGAGAACTCGTATGCCTACGCCATAGTCGATGTTCACGCCGCCTGACGAGACTTCTCCGTCCATCAGCTGGTGTGTCTGGAGCATGGTGTTTTCGAAGTATAGGTCACAATAGTCACCTCCATGGGACAATGCTTTGGTAGTCAGCTTAGTAAGATCTTCTTCCGCTACCTTGAAGGTGTCCAGATAATATTTCTTGTCCAGTATCATAGTTCTTGTTTATATTTTATGCACTGCAGGGAACGTGTTATGTCGTTCCTTAGTCATCGTTCTCTGAGAGTGATTTGATTTTCTCGTAAGTTGCACTGTCTTTCACGAAAAGTGCGTCTTTGGTTCCTTCTGCGACCACCTTGAACGGAATCTCGGAGTTGTCTGCGAGGATCCAACGGTCCACAAGTGACGTATAGACATTGAAAAAATACTGCAGTCCGGCGAAGTATCTTCTCCTGATGGTGTCCTCCGGTATGTTGTGTCCGCCTGCAGCGACGCGTGCTTTTACTCTCGCGACAGCCAGGTCGGGGGAGTTCAGCCAGAAATAGAGCAGCGTTATGCTATAACCTTCTTTCTGTGCTTTCGCTATCATTTTTTTCAGGCTTCGTGTGGCCAATGTAGTTTCGATGGCGAAGTCTTCATGCCGTTTGAACAGATATGTGATTTTCAGCAGCATGAGTTTGCTGGCCTGTATGGATGCTGTGTCCGGACTGAACGGTGAAAGGCTTTTCGCAAATTCGTCAGAATTTACAAATTGGCTGCATTTCAGCATTTCCGGCAGTAACGCGTATGACGCCGTGGTCTTTCCCGCGCCGTTGCATCCTGATATTACATATAAGTTAGGCATATCCGTATTCGTTAATCCATGACAATATACGAATTTTTTCCCGTCCTGCCAAAACAAGTTCGCCTTTCCTGCTGGAGTGACATTCTCGTGTGGCGTGGTTGCTGTCATTCACGTGGTTGCCGATGACGTGGTTTATTCACGTGGTTGCCGTCGTCGGTCGGCGCCCGTTTGCTCAGGTGCTGCGCAATTCGCGTCCTGGGCATCCGCCGCCGTCGGACACGACACCTGCCGGTAGACACTTGCCGGCTGAATTTTTGTCGTCGGTCACGACACCTGCCGAAATGAACTGGCCAGCGGAATTCTTGGACGACCTGGCGGGTGTGTGTATTATTATAATTGAGCGCAATCGGTTGAGAGCTAATAAGATGCGCAAGTTAAGCCTGCTTTTGGCACCCGCCAGGTGGTATGTTTTTTCATAGGACCTGGCAGGTGTAAAAGTGCGCAACTATCTATATCCTAGACAGTTGCGCTAATCCTCACCTGCCAGGTCGTCTCAAATCTGGCCGCTCAAAATCTCCCCACCTGTCATTGCTGAAGATTTCGGAGGCGGGGGACTGTCGCCGCGGAGACCCGTGCCCACCCATGGGCCCGTAAATGGGAGGTGCCGGCGAACGACAGTTCGCTGGAGGGATGAGCGAAGCGAAGGTCTCCGCGGCGACAGTCCCCCGCCGGCGCCAAAGCATTCCGCCTATAACTCCGTCGCCCCATCGGCGCTACTGATGCGTCACCCCGTAGCCGAAGAGCGCGAAATCACCTTTGCAGGGATCGCCGGGGAAAATCTCGCGGAACGCATCCGTGATCTCCATTACCGTCTTGATATCCTTGGGCTTGCGCGAAGTCAGCCCCAGCTCCGTCGCCTGCTCATACACATGAACATCCAGCGGAATCAGCAACGACTCCGGCGACGTGCCTTTCCAGACACCCAGATCCACCTTGCCGTCGTCCCGCACCATCCACCGGCGCATCATATTGATCTTCTTGTTCGGCGCCTTCGCATCCTCCTTCTGCCCGAAAATCCCGACCCGCATCTCGTTTACTGTCAATGCCTCCAGACTTTCATGCCCTTCATAGAATTCCTTCAGCCGTCCGCAAATCGTCGCCACCTCACTCCACTTTATGGTCCGGTGCACACTGACAGCCTCGTCACGCCATATACCCCGCATGACGTAATCATATGGCCTCCAATCCATTTCATCGAAAAGACGACCACAATCGCGAACAATCATTGACCTTCGCCCCCAAGCGAAATGCGCGGCGAAGACAGCAGCCACCTCCACATCTTTCAGGCACCTCTCCCCGCGGGCTGACAACTCGGCGAACCTGGTCGGGAATGCGATGGGATCCTCCTGGAAATACTGCGGATCATTATAAATATCAGCCCATTCCCTGAGCTGAGCGACGATTTCTTTATTCATCACAAATCATTTTTTTACTCAAGTTTCGCAAGTTGTCGAAATTGCTGACAGGGACTTACTTTCGCCATTGCAGACTTAAATGTCTGTGTTTTGCATTTGCGAAACTTTAACTCTTGAAAAAAATGAGGCAAACCGTCAGGCCTGCCTCATGTAGTAAGCGTTAAGGATTACGTAATATCCGGAACTGCGGTAAAAATTAGCACTCAGTAGCAGACTCCAACTTCTTCATTATAGAGAAGATGAACAGAGCTGAAAGGAGACAGAGTGTAATGAGAAGTCCCCAAACACCTGCGAGCGGAATCTTGTTCCAGAGGAGACCAGGAATAGACACGAGATAATTACCCAGAGCAGTTGCGGCGAACCAGCATCCCATCATAGCACCCTTATACTTAGGAGGAGCTACCTTAGATACGAATGAGATACCCATTGGAGAAAGCAACAACTCAGCAAAAGTAAGAACCAAGTATGTAGAAATCAGCCAATCCGGTGAAATCAGATCAGGGCTCACAGTTCCGCCAAGCTCCTTAGGAGAAGCGAGATTCAGAGAAGCGAATGTCAAGATGCTGAATCCGACAGCAGCCACGATCATACCGAGACCGATCTTTCTAGGAGCTGAAGGCTCCTTGCCTTTCTTCGCAAGAGCTCCGAAAATTGCAAGTGATACCGGGGTCAATGCTACCACGAAGAATGGGTTGAACTGCTGGAAATCAGAAGGAAGAATATTTACGATTTCATCCATCTTTGCATAGCTTGCATAAGCGCAGAGCCACAGAATGACGGTAGCGACTCCGCAGGTAATTTTACCTGTGGACTTCTCAGACTGGAATGCTCCGAACAATGTGTAAATGGAAATCGCGATGAGGAACAAGCTGACGATGTTGAAACCGATTCTCGTAACACCTGTTACCACGTTAGATGTATAGTCACGCGCGAACAATGTCATAGTCGCACCATTCTGATGGAATGCCATCCAGAAGAAAATAACGACTGCGAAAACGAGCATGAGAGCAGTGATACGGCTCTTTGTCTGCGCAGGAGTGAGCTCTACGTCGTCCTTGTGAGCAGCCTTGGCCTGAGCAGCATTTACGTCAGCATGCTTGAACCATGAACGGCAGCTGAAATAGATAAGCACAGAAACCACGAGAGAAATACAAGCGATACCGAAACCATAGTTATAAGCGGTAGAAAGCTTCTCGATGTAAGTCTGGCTGAAAGTAGCCAAATCCATTCCCTCTGCACCTGACATGCTGCCTGCGATAGTCTGAAGCTTCTCAGCGTTCTCTGGAGAAATTACTCCATTCATAACCTGATGAGCGAGAGCAGGAACATTTGCGTCATAGATGAGACCTGATTTGCTGAGGAAGAAATTAGTCACAGCCTTAGCCATAGAAGGAGCGAACATCGCACCGATGTTGATGGCCATGTAGAAAAGGCTGAATGCTGAATCTCTCTTCGCAGAATATTTAGGGTCGTCATAAAGGTTTCCGACCATAACCTGAAGGTTTCCCTTGAAAAGTCCAGTTCCGACAGCGATAAGAGCCAATGCGCTGAACATGAGTACTTTACCTGCGATATCCGGTCCTGTAGGGATAGCGAGGCAGAAGTAACCGAGGAACATCACCGCGATACCGGTAGTTACGCATTTTCCGTAACCGATTTTGTCGGCGAGCATTCCTCCGAAGAGCGGCATGAAATAAACCGCTGCGAGGAAAATAGAATAAATCTGAGTAGAAACTGCTGCGCTGAATCCGAACTTGGCCTGAATGAACAGGAGGAAAATGGCGAGCATAGTGTAGTAGCCGAATCGCTCTCCAGTGTTGGCGAGAGCGAGGGCGAACAAACCTTTAGGCTGGTCTTTAAACATAGTTTACAGTCTTTTTTTTATGGGTTATGATCAAGTCAGGAACCTTCCTCCTTGAACTAAAAATTTTACGTTACGGCTACAAACTTACATAAAATTTTCTATATTTGTTTTTTGTGAACGAAGATTATTATGCGATTTGGAGTAAAAATAATGGAAAGTATCATGAGACTTGCGGCATTGCAGCCTCTGAAACTGCACTATTTCTGGGGGAGATGCATCGCATGGCTCGTGTCAGGTCCGATACATTACAGACGCGATCTCGTCATGATGAATCTGGCTCGTTCTTTTCCTGAAAAGAAGTATAAAGAGCTGAAAGTCATTATGAAAGACTTCTATCGCCATTTCGGGGACATCGTAGCCGAGACCTTCTGGTTCGCGGGAGCACACGATGAGAAAAGACTGAAAAAATCACATATTTGCGAGGCGGAAAACGAAGAAATGCTCGATCGCCTGTTTTGTGAACGTCCCGGAGTCATCGTCATGACCTCACATTTGGGAAACTGGGAAATTACCGGCGGCATCATGAGTTATCTTCATGAAAAGGTCCATTTCGGTGAAAAAAGTGTTACAGTAGTATATAAGAAACTGAAAAATAAATTTTGGGATGAAGTCTTGGGTGCGAACCGCTGTGCTCCCATCGCCCGTGAAAACCGGGAAACCTGCTATGTCGAGTCGAACAAGATAATGCGGTTCACCATCGCCCACAAAAATGAAAAGAGGCTCTATATTTTTCCTACGGACCAATGCCCTTACAAGCATGCTGCCGGTCATAAAGTGGACAACTTCATGAATCAGCCGACATTGACCATGACAGGCGGGGCCTCGCTCGCGCACAAATTCGGTTTTGCGGTAGTCTACATGGCCTTCCGCAAGAAAGAAGACTATGGATATACGATGACTTTCCGGGAAATCTGTCCGGACGCGTCACAGATGACCCCTGAAGAGATTATGAACATATTCTACAGATATTTGGAGGAGGACGTGAAAGCCCAGCCTGCGAACTATCTGTGGACACATAACAGATGGAAAAAATGAAAACATTGAATTATGCTTTGGCGGCTGCGCTGATGAGCGTAAATATCGCCGCGTTTGCCCAATCAGGGCACTCGGATCCTGAAGGAAGCCTGGTTTACTCCCTGCCGTCCACCTCAGTGAAACTCGAAGTCGAGGCAAGACAGGAAACTTTCCATGCAGGACCTTATGCTAAATATGCACAGAAATATCTCGGCGTCGATGCCAGACAGCATGACGCCACCAAGTTCGAAGTGACCTCAGTGAAAATGACTTCCGCCGTGGAAGCAGACCCTGCGCTCCGCTATACGGTAAATCCGGGTGCAGGCATGCCCGCCTTTTTGGCATTGACCTCACAAGGCCTGGTATCGATAGCAGATGCGGCGGCAGAATCGACCGAATGGCGCTTCCCTTCAGCTTCGAAAGGCGACTTCTCAGACAAGGGACTCACTTCGAACCTGACCTCCGAGGCGGCGACTCTTTACCGCACGGTAAAAAGCGAATCCGCGTATAACAAGGTAGCGGTGCAGCAGGAAATGGTCGTCCAGAAATCCATGGACGCACGTGCCAAAGAAGCTGCCGACATGATTTTCAGCCTCCGAAAGAAGAAAGTGCAAATCATTACAGGTGATACAGATGCGACATTCAGCGGCGAAGCGATGGCCTCAGCCGTAGCAGAAATCACCCGAATGGAAAACGAATATATGTCCATGTTCATCGGCTACAGCGACATTTCCACACAGAAGATGAACTACGACGTGGTGCCGACTGCCGACAACGATGCACAGCTCTATGTCGCATTCCGCCTGTCGGACTCCAAGGGCCTCGTCCCTGCCGATGACATCTCCGGCAAGCCATACCTGCTTGAATTCACCCCGTCTCCGGTAAGCATCCCTGACGCCCGCAGCATGAAACCGAAAGGAGCCGTCGCTTATTACCGCGTACCTTCGGTATGCACGGTGAAGCTCTCGGATGGGGTCAATGTCCTTTTGCAGAGCAGGATTCCGGTTTACCAGCTCGGAGTCGTAAGCTCATTCCCGATTACGAAATAACCACATAAATTTATAATTATATGAATATTAGAGATCTTGAACCAAAAGGCGTCTGGACTAATTTTGACGCCCTGTCACAAATTCCACGTCCTTCTAAACACGAGGAGAAAGTAGAACAATACCTCCTCGACTGGGGAAAAGCTCATAATGTAGATGTCCGTAAAGACGAGACAGGCAATATAATCTTCACCAAACCTGCTACACCAGGTTACGAAAACAGACGCGGCGTCATCTTCCAGGCCCATATGGACATGGTACCTCAGAAGACAGCCGAGACTGTTCACGACTTCCTTACCGACCCTATCCAGACAGAAATCGACGGCGAATGGGTAAAAGCAAAGGGAACCACACTTGGAGCAGATAACGGTATCGGCGTATGTATCGCCCTCGCCGCCCTCGAAGACAACACCCTGAAACATGGCCCTATCGAGGCTCTCATCACATACGATGAAGAAACCGGAATGACCGGAGCGACCAAGCTGAAACCAGGAGAACTTAAAGGCGACATCCTCCTGAACCTCGACTCTGAGGCAGAAGGCGAGCTCTACATCGGTTGTGCAGGCGGGCTGGACGGAATGGGCGACTTCTCATATAAGATGATCGACGCTCCTGCCGGATTCGAGAGCTACAAGCTGACTATCAAGGGAATGAAGGGCGGTCACTCAGGACAGGACATTAACCTCTACCGCGGAAATGCAAACAAAGCTGCCGCCAGAGTACTGCTGCCGCTCCTCGAAAAATTCGGCGTGAAAGTCGCTGACTTCACCGGTGGAAGCCTCCGCAACGCCATCCCGTTCGAGGCTGAAGTTTCCATTCTTGTGCCTTCGGCCAATGTGGCTGAGGTCAATGCCAAAGTGGAGGAGCTGTTCGGCATCATCAAGTCAGAATATGCTGACACTGACCCTGAAACGGTCTGCTTCTTCGAGAAACAGAATGAGCCGTTTACTTCTTATATAGAGGATGATGTAATGTTGAGGGCAGTAAAAGCCATAATGGCATGCCCTAACGGCGTGGAAAGAATGAGCCCTACTATGCCTGGTCTCGTGGAAACATCTGTGAACATGGCAGTCGTTAGAACACAGGACGGACATCTTACAGTACATTCACTCATAAGGAGTTCTGTAGATACAGCCAGAGAGGATGTGGCAGAAAAGATGCGCTGCGTATTCGAACTTGCAGGTGCCGGTTTCACCACATTCGGAGCTTATTCAGGTTGGACACCGATTCCTTCAGCACCTATTATCGGCGTCATGAAAGACGTTTACAAGAATCTGTTCGGAGTCGAGATGAAGGTTACAGCTATCCACGCAGGTCTCGAGTGTGCTCTTCTCGGAGCCAAATATCCTAACTGGGATATGGTATCATTCGGTCCTACCATCAAGTATCCGCACTCACCGGATGAGAGAGTGAAGATCGACACTGTGGATAAGTGTTGGAAATTTGTGAAGAGTGTTCTGGAGAACATTCCTGAAAAGAAATAATGCAGCCGGTTTTTCTCGTTTTTCGCGGGCAGGGGGGTGCCTGTCATGAAACTATTGAAATATTATGATAATAATAGCAGAAAGTGGCGCTACTAAGACTGATTGGCGCTCGATATCGGATAACGGGACGATTTACTCGCTCCGCACACCGGGAATGAACGTGGCTTCGGCGACACCTGAATTTATTTCAGGCGTGTTGGCAAGTGCCATACCGGAATTGGACCCGTCTGGGGAGACTGTCACCGAAATACATTTTTATGCGGCTGGACTGATTTCGGATGGTAAAAACGTGCCTGACAGCGCCAAGAATCTGGATGCTGAATTTCATAAGGCATTTCCTGAGGCGGAAATAGAATATGCGTCCGACCTTCTGGATGCGGCTCGTGCAGTGTGTGGCAGAAAACCTGGAATCGCCGTGATTTTAGGTACAGGTTCTAACAGCTGCGAGTATGACGGGGAGAAAATCGTTAAGAATGTGCGCTCGGGAGGTTTTATTTTAGGAGATGAGGGCGGAGGAGCATGTTTGGGAAAACTGTTCATGTCAGATTTCTTGAAAGGACTTGTTCCTGAACCGCTTGCCACGGAGTTTGCTGAAAAATTCCAGGTGGACTATCTGACCGTAGTCCAGAACGTTTATAAGGGAGGTGCACCTTCAGGGTATTTGGGCTCGTTCTCACCTTTCATTTCATCTCACTATAATACTGTTCCTTATGTTAAAGAGCTGATAGATAATAATTTCAGATCTCTTTTCACACGCTGTCTTTCACAGTACGATATCGCAGGAAAGCCTGTCGGTGTAGTGGGCGGATTCGCAGCGGCACATAAAGAGACATTGATCAGAATCGCTTCTGAATTCGGTGTCACCATATCAGAAATTACTGCATCACCGGTGGAAGGACTGGTGAGATTCCATACTGAAAAATAACTGTTCAAATTCTATAGGACATGAAAACTACAGAACAATCATCGAATTATCAGCATCTGGACGAGATGTCTGTAAAAGAAATCCTTACGGGAATAAATAACGAGGACAGCAGCGTTCCTGCAGCTGTGGCAGAAGAGATACCTCAGATCGAGAAACTCGTAGAAGGAGTGGTCGCAAGAATGAAAAAAGGTGGCCGCGTGTTCTATCTCGGTGCCGGCACGAGCGGACGTCTCGGCGTGGTGGATGCTTCAGAGATTCCTCCTACATACGGAGTTCATGATAAATTCATCGGTCTTATCGCAGGTGGTGACAGGGCTATCCGTGACGCAGTAGAGGCAGCAGAAGATAATCCTCAGGGAGGATGGGCAGATATGCAGCCGTTCCATCCGACTGCAGATGATATAGTTATCGGTGTTGCGGCTTCAGGTTCTACACCTTATGTCATAGGTGCCGTGAAGATTGCTCGTGAACATGGCCTTCTTACCGGATGTATAACATGTAACAAGGGTTCTGACCTTGCTGCTGCCGCTGAGATTCCAGTGGAGGTGGTTGTAGGCCCTGAGTTCGTGACTGGAAGTACCCGAATGAAATCCGGTACAGCTCAGAAACTTGTGCTGAATATGATTTCTACTGCGACCATGATTCGTCTCGGTCATGTGAAGGGAAACAAGATGGTGGACATGCAGCTTACTAACAAGAAGCTTGTAGACCGCGGTTCACGTATGATTATGGGAGAGACCGGTATTACGGATTATGAACTTGCCAAGAGGCTGCTCCTCAAATATGGTTCTGTCCGCAAGGCTGTGGATGCCTATAATGGAGGCGACAAGGATGCGAAGTGAAAAATATCCCTCTGAGCTTCTGGAGCAGGCTGTTGATGCCATAAGTTCGCTTCCGGGAGTGGGGGAGAAGAGTGCTCTCAGGCTGGCGTTGCATCTGCTTCGCCAGCCTGTTGATAATGTGCGGCATTTTACGGATTCCATAAGAAATCTCAGGGAGAATGTAAAATATTGCCGTACCTGCATGATGATATCAGATGATGAAGAGTGTGCGATATGCAGGGATGGCAGCCGTGACCATAATGCTATATGTGTTGTGGAAAATGTCCGTGATGTGATGAGCATCGAGGCTACCGGCCAGTATCATGGGGTTTATCATGTACTGGGCGGAAAGATATCACCGATCGACGGTGTGGGGCCGTCGGATTTGAAAATCGTCGAACTTAAAAATCGTGTGGCAGCATTGACCCAAACCGCAGGGGCGGAGAACCTGGAGGTGATTTTGGCGCTCAGCGGGGATGTCGAGGGGGAGACGACTTCTTTTTACATTTTCCGGCAGATTGCGGGTTTCGGGGTGAAGGTGTCGGCGTTGGCGCGCGGACTCGGTTTCGGCGACGATTTGGAATATGCTGACCAGCTCACGCTCGGGCGTTCTATCGTGAATCGTCAAGTGTTTAAGCCATAATGCGTTATGGAGGAAATATTTAAGGATATTCTGCTCTCGGCCTCGCTGTGTGCGGATTGTTTCGCGGTGTCTCTTTGTGCGAGCGTGGCTATGAAGCGCGTTTCGTGGGGCGAGATTTTGAAGATTTCCCTGATATTCGCGGTCATTCAGACGTCCTTCCTTTTTGTTGGTTGGGCGTTCGGCGATTTTATCGCGCGGTATGTGCTGGCCTACGTGAAGTATATTGGTATGGGCCTGCTGCTTTTCGTCGGCGGGTCCATGATAAAGGAGGCGTTTTCCGAGGAGGACTCGCAGAATTTGTCCGGGTTCAGGAATATTGTCATAGCCGGCGTGGCCGACAGTATCGATGCATTGGCAGTGGGAATCTCCATGTCCATGGCCGGAAGGGGACTGCACGGAATGACAGTCCCTCTCGCGGCGGTGTTCCTGATTACAGCCCTGTCCGTGGTCCTGGGAATTAAAGGCGGTCACGTCATCGGCCGTCGTGCCGGAAAACCAGCCTCCATCGTGGGCGGTTGCGTGCTCATCCTCCTTGGGCTGAATATCGTTTTCGATGTTGTGTGATGTCGATCACTTACTTTTTCTTGCTGTATGTGACGTTGTTGAATTTTATCTGTCCATTATCCATGAACTCTATAGGCATTTCTTGGAATTTTCCGGAGCCTGAGTAGAAGACATCAGGAGAGCAGTTCGAAACAAATACTCCCATAGGTAGTTCAAGGGAGAGAATTCCATTCTCAAATTTGTACAACAGTGGTTTTCCAATCTCTTCTTGAGGAGATTTCTTGTAGAAACGGATATAGACGTTTTTTCCGCCCTTTTTGAAGAAGCGTATCCCAGGGATGATCATGGTGCTTTCTTGCTTGACATCCGGCTTGGATACTCCTACATATGTTATCTGGATTTCACCGTTTTTGTCTACTTCTCCGTCAAACAATGTGTTGTAGGTGATACCATTCTCTTGGCCGCAGGCATATACCGGTACCCACTTTCCCAGTAATCCTTCTTGTGATTCGTCGGATGAACCTTTTTCGCAGCCGACTAAAAGAAGCAGGCCAGCAAAGATGGCCAAAAATTGATAAAATTTCTTGAACATAACTTAAATGGTTTTATAAGATTTCTTCCTACATAATGCAAATATATTCTAAATCTTGCATCGATATCATCATTATTTTTAATTTTTTCTGTGCATATGAGGATTAAAACCATCTTTTATTACAATAATGAGAAACATTAAATAAAAAAACTCCAACAAACGATTTAAAGACAAATTTATTTCATATATTTGTGAATGCAATAATATTATTAACTGCTAATTATATATGCCTATGGATCAAAAAAAGATGATCGGCAATGTAAACATTTACATGTGCCTGGCTGCAGCTTCATTGTTCACGGCTATAAACGTCGGAACAGCTGTTCCTGCTGCTGGAGCCGAATCTCTATCGGCTTCTATGGTTTCTCAGACTGACCGTCTTGTCGTTTCCGGTAAAGTGCTTGACGCTCAGGGACAGCCTGTTCCTGGTGCCAGTGTCATCGAAACTGGCACTACTAACGGTGTGAACACTGATGCTGACGGAAAATTCTCAATGGAAGTCAGAAGGGGGGCTAAACTGGAGGTTTCCTGCATTGGTTATACCACAGTAACAGTTGTTGCCAATTCCGAGATGTCCATTACCATTCATGAGGATAAGGAATTCCTCGATGAGGTTGTGGTAGTCGGTTATGGTACTCAGAAAAAGGCAAACCTTACGGGTGCCGTTTCTACTGTAGATGTAAGTAAAACTTTGGAAAACAGACCTGTAGCCGATGTCGGAAAGGCTTTGCAGGGAGCTGTTCCTGGTTTGACCGTTTTGAACTCAAGTGGTGCAGTCAATTCTTCACCGAAGATTACTATCCGTGGTCTTGGAACCCTCAGTAATTCGGCTACATCCAACCCTCTTATTGTAGTGGACGGAGTTGTAATGGATGATATTTCATATCTTAACCCTAACGATATCGATAATATCTCTGTACTTAAGGATGCTGCCTCTACTTCCATTTACGGAACACGAGCTGCGTTTGGTGTGATTTTGATTACAACTAAATCTGCTTCTACAGCCGAAAAGGTATCTGTAACATACTCGAATAATTTTGCATGGCAAAAACCGACAGTCCTTCCATCTTATTCAGATGTTCCTTCTCAGATTGTTGCTTTCCAGGATGTTAACAATCGTATAAAGGCTACGCCGGAGTTGTTCGGTATGGTGTTTAACGATGAGTTCTTGCAGAATGCTCAGAAGTGGCAGGAAAGACATGGCGGAAAGAAGTCCGGTTATCGCGAGATGGTTCTCGGTGATGACTTTGAGATCCGTGCAGCAGATGGTAAAGGTAATTACTATGCTGATTGGGATGTTGCAGGTATTATGTTCAAGAATTGGACACCTCATCAGTCTCATAATTTTGCCGTTCAGGGTACAAGTGGCCGTACTTCTTACTACATGTCTGTCGGATATAACAAGGAAGAGGGTACAGTCAGATTCAATCCTGATAAGATGAACCGTTGGAATGTTTCTTCTAACGTTACTACAAGTCCTACCACATGGCTTCAGCTGGGAGTACGTTTCAATTTCGACAGAAAGAACTATACCACAAGTTATGGCATGGGTCAGGGTACCTATCAGTATATCTGGCGTTGGGGATCTATGTTCGGACCTTATGGTACATACAATGGTCAGGATTTCCGAACAATCAGTTATCGTAAGCAGGCCGGCTCAGACGAGTACGTTTATGATTATACTCGTGTAGGAGGTTTTGCGAAAATTAAGATTATCGATGGCCTTACTGTAAACGCTGACTATACCTATAATATTTATGACCTGGATGAGAACTGGAATCAGAACCCTATTTATGGATACAACAGTTGGGGCGCTATTGCTGAACCGGAGTATATCAGTACAGCTACTACAAAGGGTGAATACAGCTCCAGAAATCTCGCTTATGCATTCAATGCCTATGTAGATTATACCAAGACTTTCGCACGTAAACATAATCTTCATGTTATGGTCGGTATTAATGCTGAAGAGGGTAGTTTCAGAGACTTCTCAGGAACCAGAAAAACACTTTTGGACAACACTCTTCCTGAGTTTAGTCTTGCTACGGGAGATATGACTGTTTCAGGTTCTCATTCACATTGGGGAACAGCCGGTTACTTCGGTCGAATCAATTACGATTATGACGGGATTTGGCTCCTCGAATTGAATGGACGTTATGACGGTTCTTCAAGATTCCCTCAGCATTCTCATTGGGCATTCTTCCCATCGGCTTCTGCAGGTTATAGGATTTCACAGGAGAAATGGTTTGAGCCTATTCGCCCTATAGTAAGTGATGCGAAAATCAGAGCTTCTTTTGGTGAGATCGGTAACGAGGCTATCGGAAGCAATATGTTCGTTTCCTCTATCTCTAAAAAGGGTGACAGCTATGTTTACTGGACAGGAGATGGCACTCAGAAAGTTTCTATGTATAATATGCCATCCCTTGTAGATGCAGACCTTTCTTGGGAGAGAATTCAGACATTGGACGTTGGTGCTGACCTCGGTTTCATGAATAATGATTTGAAAGTTACATTCGACTGGTATCAGCGTACAACACTTGACATGCTTGCACCTGCAGCATCTCTTCCTGGCGTTCTTGGTGCTACCGCTCCTTACACGAACAATGGTACACTCCGTACACGCGGTTGGGAACTTGCTATCGATTGGCATCATGTATTTGGTGACCTCGTTGTTTATGCAAATGCTTCTGTTGGTGACTTCAAGTCTAAGGTTACCAAATGGTCTAACGACACCAAGAGCCTTAATTCTACATATCAGGGAATGACCTATGGTGATATCTGGGGATTTGAGACTGACAGATTGTTTACACCAGAAGATTTCACCGGATTTGATGCTGACGGAAATCCAACAGGATATGCTCCTGGCGTTCCTACTCAGGTAGGTATTCAGACTGGTTCATTCGTCTATGGTCCTGGTGATACCAAATACAAGGATCTTAATGGTGACGGCAAGATCGACGGTGGTGAAGGAACTGCAGATAATCATGGAGACCTTAAGGTTATCGGTAATACCCAGCCTCGTTATCAGTATAGCTTCAGACTTGGCGGTAGCTGGAAAGGATTCGATTTGGATATCTTCTTCCAGGGAATCGGCAAACGTGATGTATGGTCACAGTCTGCATTCGTAATTCCTTATTATAGAGGTGCTGATGCTATCTATTCTAATCAGATGGATTATTGGAAGGGTACTTTCTCAGGCGGCAAATGGACTGTAACAAATGCTGATGCTGAGTATCCAAGACTTTATGCAGGTAATAATGGTACAGGTAAAGTCCCAGGCATAGATCGTGGTGACAAGAACTTCTATCCACAGTCTAAATGGTTGTCTCACATGGCATATCTCCGTTTGAAGAATTTGACTTTCGGATACACTCTTCCACAGCATTTGACAAGAAAGATATATCTTGAGAAGGTACGTGTCTACTTCAGCGGTGAGAACCTGTTTGAGTTGATTAACAATACCAATGGTGCATTCGATCCTGAAATCAATACTGGTGATGGTTCTATGTCAAATGGTGTATTCGGCCGTACAGATCCTATGTACCGTACTATTTCATTCGGTATACAGCTTACTCTTTAGTTCTGAACTTGTAATATAGACACAGATATGAATAAAATTTATAAATTTATTGCTGCTGGCGTTATCACGATTGCATCCGTTGCATCTTGTGATAGTATCTTGGACAAAAGCCAACTTGATGCGTTCGAGGATAATAACTTTTGGTCAGGAGAAGGTAACGTCGAGTCCTACGCAAATACGTTTTTCAATGAGTTCGTAGGATATGGAAATGGTGGAGGTTCAGGCTCTTTCTATTTCCCTACTTTGAATGATAACCAGGCTGGTTCTTCATTTAGAGATTGGAATTATTCCAACTATATGGTAACCAACAGCAGTTGGACAGGTGGATATGAGTCTGTCCGTCGTGCTAATATTATGATAAATCGCGTGGAGGGTATGACTGCTTTGTCAGACGCTCAGAAAAAGCATTGGATTGGCGTTGCCCGCCTTATGCGTGCGTTGGAGTATTATTGGCTTGTAAGACAGTTTGGAGATGTTCCACTTATTTCCACAGAACTTAAAACCAATTCACCTGAACTTTATGGTGCACGTGAAGACAGGGATAAGGTTATGGATTTCGTTTTGGAAGATCTTAATGCTGCGGTAGCTGGTATTACATCCAAATCCAAGGTCTCTTGGAGTACAGATTTGGCAAATGCCATCAAGTCTGAAATTTGCCTTTATGAGGGTACTTTCTGCAAATACAGATCTGTAGCAGATAAACAGAAGGCTCCGGATGAGGCTCGCGCGAAGAAGTTCCTCGAAGAGTGTAAGACAGCTTCTGCTGCTATCATGGGTAATTCAGCATACAAGCTCAGTGACGATTATAATAGCAATTATAACTCAATCGACCTCAAGGCCAACACTGAGATGATTTTGTACAAGCACTATGTCAAGGACTTGATGCACCATTCATTGGTGGATTATACATGTTCTTCTACAGAAATGTCAGGAATGAATAAAGACGCATTTGATTCTTATTTGTTCATTGACGGTTTGCCTAAGTCTGCTACTGCCAAAGACAAGTCAGACAAAGGTGTACTCGATGGCAAGATTGTGAACATCTCTAATCTTCTCAGTGTACGTGACCCGCGTCTTGGTAAAGTTATTGATGATAAACTCGGATATACCTCGAATGAGGGATTCAAGAGGTACACAGACAGGAAGGATGGTATGTTGATGACTTCATCTACTGGTTATACTGTTTGCAAGTTCGATACTAAGGCATTGGATATGGGGTACAGGGATCAGACTAGCAAGAACTATACTGATGCTCCTATTTACTGGTTGTCAGTTATTTATTTGAATTATGCTGAGGCATGTGCAGAACTTGGAAGTTGTACACAGAATGATTTGAATATTTCTGTCAACAAACTCCGTGCACGTGTAGGTATGCCAAATATGACTGTTTCTCCAGTTGCTGATGCTGCCAACAACATGAATGTAAGCAACTTGATTTGGGAAATTCGCCGTGAGCGCCGTGTGGAACTTATGTTCGACAACGATACTCGTTTCTGGGATTTGATCAGATGGCATCAGCTTGACAAGCTTGACAGTTCCAAGAATCCTAATATCTTGCTCGGTGCAAACGTTTCTGTTGACACAGCTCTTGATACCAAGGCAACTGCCAAGAAGGGTGATTACATCGATGCTTCAAGAAATGGCGTAAGGAAGTATGAGGCTAAGTACTATCTCTATCCTATACCTACCAGCCAGATTCTTTTGAATAAGAAACTCTCCCAGAACCCAGGTTGGGAAGAGTAGTTTTGACTTTATTTGACTTCACTCCTTTCCAATCTATTGGAATGGGGTGAAGTTTTATTTTTATTATTATGTAAAACGTTATAATCTTATTCGTGTTATGAGAAAACTTTTGTTTACATTGTTGAGTTTGTCTCTCATCGTATCATGTAATAAAGAGTCAGATGTTCTAGATTATGATGATTGGAGGGGTACCGATACGGAGCACTATATTTCGAAAGAGAAAGCAATAGCTTCTGTGCAAGAGATAATAGACCAGTACGATATGGTCTATGTCAGCGATTATGTCGTAAAGGCTAATACACCGTTTGTGGCATATTTTCATGATTCGAAGACTATTGACGTGGATTCTTGGGTTATAATGATTAATACGGAACCGACAGCTAATGGCGGAAGGTATTGGCGATATTTATATGTGGATGCTTGTAGTGGAGAACTGGTAAATGAATCTTTGGAGTGGTGTTTTCCAGAGACTGGCTTTACGAGTGAGGAAATTGGATTTCAAGGTGTTGATGATTCATGTGACATAGTTCAGCCTGAGACTAAATCTTTGTCTGAGTCTTCTGTCGTATCAAATAATTGGGCCGTAATAATTAATGGTGGTTGGTGTAAGGAGATGAATCATGAGCGATATTGGAATAACTGTTCTGAAGTATATAAGCGTTTGAGTCAGGTTTATGGCTATCAACGGGATCATATAATTGTCATTATGGCTGATGGTAGGTCTGCTGAAAAGGACCAATATACTCTTGAAAAAAAATATCGATCTTCACCATTAGATTTAGATAATGATGGAAACATGGATGTAAATTACTCAGCAACACGAGCAAATATTTCCAAGGCTTTTGATCATATTGGACACAATATTGGATATGATGAGCAAGTGTTGGTTTATGTTACGGGGCATGGGGGAGTTACAACGTCAGGCAAGGAGCAATATTTCATTGTTTTGTGGAATGGTGTGAAATTCTATGCTGACTGGTTGGCTTTGGAACTGGATAAATTGGGCTCAGCTAGGAAGCATGTTGTGTTAGGACAGTGTAATAGTGGTGGTTTTATCGGGCCTCTTTCTTCATGTGGGAATATTACAATCGCTACAGCCTGCAAGGCGGATCAGAATTCGTATTCTTTAAATGATCTTAAGTTCGACAGCTTTCTATATCATTGGACTGCTGCAGCTGCAGGCAAAACGCCATACGATAATATTGTTAATCCGGAGCAAAATGGGTATGATGGAATTTCTATGGAGGAGATTTTCAAGTATGCTAAGCAGATGGACCGTAAGGAAGAAATTCCACAATATTGTTCTGTTTCAGAGTCAATGGGAGATTCATACGGGTTAGCTGGTACTAAACTTATGCAACCTGAACTTGTTGGAGATTCTGATATTTCTACAAGTAATGTTGGAACTGTCTCTGTGGATAAGTTGCCTGCATTGTCCTATTCGATAGAGTGGGAAGCTCCTACAAATGTAACTCTTCATCCTCAGTCTCAAAATTATGTTAAGTTGGAGCATGATTGTCCTAAGGCTATGTCTAAGTCTTCTGTGGTAGCTAAACTGACAACATCATTTAAAACATACACGCTTTCTCACGAAGTCACTCTTTGGCGTCCGGGGCAGCACTTTACCGACGATCTGATTCAGGGAAATCTTGAATCTGGTAATTTTTCATTACCGTTCGGGTCAAATAAAATTGGAAATTATGAATGGACATTGATTGATGGCTGTGAAATTCTTTATGAGCCGACATTTTTTGTGGACTTCAGGTATGATGGCGAGATTCCGGAAGATTATTATATTTCAGTGAAATTCAAAAATCCATTAGGAGAACCAACAACAATTGTCCGTCATTTTCAATAATTAGTTTGGTATTCATATATTCCCGGTTGCACAGCGCCGGGATATTTTGTATATTAGTAATCAAGTGACGATTTTTGTGGGTCTATCAGGGAAAATTTGTAAATTAGCGGGATAAAGTTACTAAAACTGTAGGCCAATGTTTTCATTTTTGGTGAGCCTGGTGGCTCTTGTTGCCGGTTATTTTATTTACGGCAGAGTGGTGGAAAAGGTGTTCGGTGTGGATTCTTCACGAAAGACCCCCGCGATCACTAAGGCAGATGGCGTGGACTATATTCCTATGCCGGCTTGGAAAGTATATATGATCCAGTTCCTTAACATTGCCGGAACCGGTCCTATATTCGGAGCTATCATGGGTGCTAAATTTGGCCCTTCTGCATATCTGTGGATAGTTTTCGGCTGCATCTTTGCTGGAGCTGTCCATGACTATATGACAGGTATGCTGTCCATCAGGAACAACGGCGCCGGACTTCCGGACCTTGTCGGCGAATATCTCGGAAAAGGAACCAAAACATTCATATTGGCATTCTCCATTATCGTGCTGATGCTGGTCGGAACTGTATTCGTATTCAGCCCGGCACTCATCTTGGGAGACATCGCCGGAGACGGCAGCAAAATCGCCATAATGGCATGGGTGGGCGTTATTTTCCTTTACTATCTTTTGGCTACGCTGATGCCTATCGACAAGATTATCGGACGTATCTATCCGGTATTTTCTTTCGCGTTATTATTTATGGCTGTGGCACTTATGGTATGTCTGTTCGTGAAATGGCCAGTTCTTCCTGAAATTTGGGATGGGCTCGGTAATCTCGGAGAATCCAAGGGTCTTCTTAGCGGACAGCCTGTGTTTCCATGCCTCTTCATTACTATAGCATGTGGAGCAGTAAGCGGTTTCCACGCAACGCAGAGTCCTCTCATGGCAAGATGCGTGTCTGATGAAAAACTAGGCAGGCCAGTGTTCTACGGAGCGATGATAACCGAAGGCATAGTGGCATTGATCTGGGCCACAGTCGCATCCTGGTTCTTCTATGGCGGTGGTGCGGCGGAGGTCGGGTCCGGTCTTTCTGCGGCAGCCCCTGAGGTGGTGGTCAAGGTCTCCGAAGGCTGGCTCGGTATTCTGGGCGGAATACTTGCGATTCTCGGTGTGGTGGCGGCTCCTATTACGAGCGGCGATACCGCGTTCAGAAGTGCGCGTCTCATCGTGGCGGATTTCTTGCATCTTCCACAGAAGCCTATCCGTAATAGACTGATTATCAGTATTCCTCTCTTTATTTTGGCGAGCTTCCTGCTATGGTACAACATCGCTGATGAGGATGGGTTCAATGTCATTTGGCGTTATTTCGGTTGGGCGAACCAGACACTGGCGGTGTTCATGCTGTGGACAGCTACCGCTTATCTGGTGAAATATCGCGGCGGCATGTCGTTCATGCTCACACTGTTGCCTGCTGCATTCATGACGGCAGTTTGTGTTACATACCTCTGCGTCGCCAAGATAGGTCTTAATCTGCCTGTGACGTGGAACTGGTACATAGGAATAAGCACTTTCGTGCTCTCGCTTGCGGTGTTTTCTATACTCTACATGCGTCGTAAACAGAACTAAATTAATTAATTAGATATGAAAAAGTGTGTTTTATTGCTGTGCGGTGCAACGCTTCTCGCAACTGCATGCGGTGGCAACAAACCGGTAAAAACAGCCGGTATCAATTACGCATACATGGACACGACTGCGCGTCCTGGCGATGACTTCGCGAGATTTGCTACAGGACATTGGGCTGACCTGAATCCGCAGCCGCTCGAGTACCCGATGTGGGGCACTATCGCCAAAGTGTCGGACGAGAACGTTAAGGACCTTGCTGAGCTCATCAAGGAAATCGCTGCCAGGGAGAATAAGAAGGGGAGTGTTGCCCAGAAGGTCGGTGACCTTTATAATATGATGATGGATTCGACCAGGCTCAATGCTGAGGGTGCGGCTCCTCTTCAGGCTCATCTTGCAGAGGTGGATGCTCTTCAGACTAAGGAAGAACTTATTTCGCATTGTGCCAAGGAGCATGATGACCTTCTTTTCGGGGTATACATTTCCGCTGACAAGAAAAATGCTTCTCAGAATATCGTAGGTGTATGCCAGAGTGGTCTTTCACTTGGAAATAGGGATTATTATTTGTCAGATACTCCTCAGAATGCAGTAGTAAAGAATGCGATGAGGGAGTATATGCATAATTTGTTCGTCCTCAGCGGATATTCTGATGAGGTGGCTACAGCCAAGATGGAACGTATATGGGCATTGGAAACACAACTTGCAGTGCCTTACTATTCACAGGAAAGACTTCGCGATACCGAAGCTAACTATCATAAGATCAGTGTAGATTCACTCACTGCCATCTGCGGCGGATTCGACTGGAGAAAATATTTCGACGAATATGGCTTCGACAAGACATTCGAGGTGGACTTGGAGCAGCCTGAGCCGGTAGCTGAAGCCTGCAAGATTCTTGCAGACGCATCTTTGGATGATCTCAAGACATTGTACCAGTGGCAGATAATCTTCGGTGCTTCTTCAGTTTTGTCTGATGCGTTCGCTGATGAGAACTTCGAGTATTCCAAGAAGATTTACGGTGTGAAGGAGAAGACCCCAAGGTGGAAACGTGCAGAAGGCCTTGTAGATGATTTGCTTTCAGATGCTGTAGGACAGATGTATGTGGAGAAATATTTCTCTAAAGAGGCTAAGGCTGAAATGATCGAACTTATCAGCAACCTGCAGAAGTCATTGGCCAACAGGATTTCTGCTCAGGAATGGATGAGCGAGAGCACTAAGAAAACAGCGTTGGAGAAACTTGCTGCTTATAAAGTTAAGGTGGGATATCCTGACAAATGGGACGATCTGAGTGACCTCATCATTGACCCGGACAAGAGCCTTTACGATAACATCCGCGCGGCACGCGCCTTCTATTGGGAACTCTCTTACCGCAAGAAATATAACAAGCCGGTAGACAAGGAGGAGTGGCATATGTCGCCTCAGACGGTGAATGCGTACTACAATCCTACGACCAACGAGATTTGCTTCCCTGCGGGATTCCTGCAGCCGCCTCTGTTTGATCTCAATGCTGATGCTGCGGCAAATTATGGTGCTATCGGTGTCGTTATCGGTCACGAGATGACTCACGGTTTCGATGATCAGGGCCGTATGTATGACAAGGATGGCAATATGACTGACTGGTGGGCACCATCTGATGCTGAGGCATTTAAGGCTGCATGTGCGAAGATGGCTGAGTATTTCGATTCTCTCTGGGTCATTCCTGGCGAGCTTCATGCGAACGGAACTTTGTGTCTTGGCGAGAATATCGCAGACCATGGCGGATTGAATATCGCTTACGATGCGTTCCAGATGTGGCAGCAGAAGCATGGCAGATTGGCTGATGATCATGGTTTTACGCCGGAACAGAGATTCTTCCTTTCTTATGCGAATGTGTGGGCGGGTACTTCTTCCGACGAGATCAAGCGCTATCTCACCATGATGGATGTGCATTCGTTGGATGTTTTGCGAATCAATGGTGCGTTGGCTCAATGCAGTTATTGGTATGATGCGTTCAATATCCAGCCGACCGATTCTCTCTACGTGAAGCCTGAGGATCGTGTCAATGTCTGGTAGGTTTTTATACTATATATAATAGGGGTGGGCGACTGTTTCGGTCGTCCACCTTTTTTTCGTCTCTTGCCGCTGGATTTATTCTCGTTTTGAGTGAAATGTACCGCGAAAACGTTTTAAACGGTACCAAATGTGTTTTATT
>OBLI01001280.1_pt1 | contig 25033 bp, 20 predicted proteins | sample 1519701 | NCBI WGS metagenome assembly OBLI01 (sample SAMEA3663005, study PRJEB22513) | pig gut metagenome | biome: pig gut; feature: pig-associated habitat; material: faeces | place: France | collected 2012
GACAGCTTTGGTTGTTCTTACGTTCTGGCATCCTAGGCGCAGGAGGAGAAGTTTTCTTCTTCACTTAAGCCATTCTCCTACATAAATACATTATAAAAAGAACATCCTTGATAAAATGTTCAGTATCTTATAAACACTGGTTTCATCAAGGATGTTCTTTTCTTTAACAATTCTTTTTATTCTCCATCTTCATCAGACGGTGTATCGGTTGGTGCTTCCGTTGGCGGCGTAGCCGTCGTCGGCGCCTCTGTGGTTGATGCTTCTGTAGTTGCTGCCTCCGTCGTTGTTGCTTCTGTGGAAGCCGCTGTAGTATCAGATGATTTTGCCGTACTGGCTTCCGTCTTTTGTGTAGAAGCTGGTATGGAGGATTCCCCACCATCATAATTTTTAAAGTTCTCGGTACTGTCTAAATTTTTATGAATATCATCCATAAAATCCTTCCAGATATACGCAGGGTACGTATTGCCATGAAGGTTATACATAATCTTATGATCATCTCTTCCTACCCAGATGGCCGTTGTATAATATGGTGTATATCCACAGAACCATCCATCTCGGTAATCACTGGTAGTTCCTGTCTTACCTGCCGTATCAAAGCCATTGATCTTCGTACCCTTTCCAGTACCTCCGGTAACAACGCTTTCCAGTACATCGGTCATCATATTGGCCGCACTCTTGGAATAAATCTTCTTCGTTCCTGTAGAACCCTTTACGATCAATGCACCTGAAGAATCAGTAATCTCTTCGATACATGTTGGGGCCCGATATTCTCCATCGTTTGCAAGCGTAGCAAATCCTGCAGCCATCTCCTCTGTGGTAACCCCATAAGTCATACCACCAAGACAGGTCGTATAATACTTATAGTCTCGTTCCACCAGATGAGAAAAATGCATCTTCTCCAGATAAGAAAGAGCTGTCTTTGGCGTCAGGCTTTCATAAAGTCTCATGGTTGCCACGTTACTGGATTTCATAACAGCTGCTCTTAAAGAAATACTTCCTCTATAGCTGTTTCCTGAATTTCGAACCTTATGAGGATCACTACTGCTCATTGGACTATCATCCACGGTAGAACCAGGAGTATATCCTCTCTCCAGTGCTGGTGCATATACCAGAAGCGGCTTCAAACTACTTCCCGGCTGTCTTGCACTCTGATAAGCCCGATTTAGCGTATAGCCTTCCAGATTATCCTGAGAACGTCCACCCACAATGGCTACTACCTTGCCTGTTTTATTGTCAATACAGGTTCCAGCAGCCTGTACCTTATATACTCCATCTTTTGTATCTGTGTAAGAAGCCAGATTCCTGTTGATGGCACTTTGCAGCTCATCCTGCTTGTCAAAATCGATACTGGTATAGATGCGATAACCTGCCGTATACAGCGTACGCTTACACGTAGCATAAGCTTTGTTGTATTCCTCTTCATAGGCTTCCTTATCACTGTCATTATTAAAGGAATACCGGAACTCAAATCCACTGTCCTTCATCAGACTTTCCGTAGCACAATGAATAACATAAGTCTCCACATAATCATGCGTTTCCGTTGTTTTCTTCTTCACAACCTTAATTTTTTCAGAAATAGCTTCGTCATATTCACTCTGTGAGATATAGTTATCTTCCAGCATATCCTTTAGAATCTTATTACGTCTTTTTGTAGTTGCCTCTGGATGATTGTACGGATTATACATCGTTGGACCATTTGGGATTGCAGAAAGATATGCAATCTGTGATAAGGAAAGCTCATCCGCATTAAGATTAAAATATCCCTGTGCCGCAGCCTGAATTCCATAATACCCATTGGAATAATAAATATTATTCAGATAGAATTCCAGAATATCCTGCTTACTATAGATCTTTTCTAATTCCAGAGCAACAAACATTTCTTTGATCTTTCTCGACCAGGTGACATCATTATTCAGGAAAATACCGCGGGCCAGCTGCTGTGTGATCGTACTGGCTCCTTCATGAATCTCACCTTTATTCTTGACCAGTGCTACTGCTGCACGAGCAATTCCCTTTAAATCAATTCCATGATGATCGTAAAATCGGCTATCCTCAACAGCCACAACCGCATCGATTACCTTCTGTGGAATCTCACCATACTCCAAATAATAAACATCCTTTTCTCCCTTTAGCTTGGTGATCAGTTCTCCATTGGTATCATACACCAAAGTGGTCTGATTCGCCTTAAAGGTATCCCTGGTTGCTCCGGAAACCAGCTCCACTGCCTCTTTCTTCATCTCAAGCAGCGTAATCCCAAGCTTGATTCCCACGCCAATACCCACGACCAGAAAGATTGCCAGTACAGCAAATGCGATCCGGCTGATCAGGGTCTTCTTTTTTGACTTTTGTTTTATCTTCTTTTTTTTGACCTTTTTCTCTTCTGCCATAATTTCACCTCGTATTATATTGCCATTCTTTCCTTTACATGAAGTTTCATGCTCCCCATACTTATAGGGCTTATAACACTGTCTTCTGATAATCGCAGCCTAATTGCTCTAACATTGCAAGCACTTCTTTTCTGCATGTAAATATCACAATCTGCCCATGAGATTTTGACAAATAGGATAACGTCTTACGGAGCCGCACATCGTCAAAATTCCCGAATACATCATCCAAAATCATAGGAAATTCCTCTTCGGGGAATAACAAGTCTGCGGCCGCCAGACGAACTGCAAAATATATCTGTTCGACAGTTCCTGTACTTAAATAATCTATATCAAGAAAAGATCCATCTTTCTCTACGACAATTCCCATAGAGTCATCGATTTTGACCTTTTCATAAGCACCATTGGTAATTTCTGCAATAATAGAGGATACTTTCTCATGGAAACTGCTTCCAAATTCCTTATGAATTTCCTCTGAAGCTTCCATAATCGCTCTCATGGCCGCTTCCATTGCCTTTCTATTATACTCTGTTTCCTCTGCTTCTTTTTTAAGATTCTCAAACCTGATTCTTAAATCTTCATTAAATTCCTGTTTTTTTTGTATCTGTTCTTTTTTTATCTTCAGAATCTCAAGCTGATACTCCCATTTTTGACGTTCCAATGCCCTTTTATCTGGGAATCCAAAAATCCTGCGAATCCATTCTACTATTCTTTCTAATAAGGTCTGCGGCTTTGCTTTTTGATGCAGACGCCCTTCTATCTCTCTCTCTTCTCGTAAAATTGCCTGAAATTCTTCCTCTTGGTCTTCCAAATCTCTGATCTGAGCTCTGATCTGATTTCGTTCATCATAGACCGGAGCCTTCTGAGATCTCCTGATTTCCCTTCGCAAATAGGAAATGGCTTTTTCCACATTCACATCCGTCGTTTTGCTCTGGCTCATATTCGCCATATAATTCTTTATCATCTGGCTTAAAGATTTATCTGTCTTCATAGCACCCTGACTAATACAGAGAGTCTGTAAGAATCCCTCCTTCGTCATAGAGAACAGGTTCCCCGAAGGCTCCTGTCCCTCTAGCACCTTTTTCCCCATAGCGGTCTCATAGATAACGATGTCCTTCCCATTGGAAAAGTCTCTCTGAATCTGGTAATCCTCTCCCTGAAAGGAAAAATCCAAACTTCCTCCATAAATTCCTCCCATATAAGGCTGATATTTATGAAATTCATCTTTTTTGGATGCCGCCCCTCTCTTTCGATCGATGCCAAACAACATGCTGACCAGAAACGTACGCAGTGTTGTCTTCCCTGCCTCATTTTCCCCATAAATAACATGAATGCCATCAGAAAATGAAAAAGATCTTCTATGAAATTTCCCAAAACCCATAATTGTACACGCTTTGATCTCCATGTATCTCCCTCTCTAATCTGCAGTGGAAAGCAATGCCTTCATTGCATAAGAAAGTGCCTTTGGATCATCTCGCAGTTTCTTCATCACCGCTCCTATGAGATTATCCTGGTTGGCCTTTAACATCTCGTCAAAATCTCCAAAAGCCATCAACTCGTCTTCGATGGATACAATCATAAACTCTTCCATCAAATCCGTAAGATCCAAATGAATCTTCGGATCTACACTTCCTGTCAATACAAGCCGAAACAGGTTCTCGGTTCCCATTCTGGACAACTCTGTTTCTATGATGTCATAGATTTCCTCTTCAGACATTGTATCATATAACACGACCTCTGCTTTCTGGTAACATCTGGACGCAAATGGTACAAATGTTACAATCTGTTTTTCTTCCGTAATCTCTCCTAATAAATATCCATGCATTCCTGTCTCCGTGGCATCCAATGGTTCCAAAGATCCCGGGTATGCCATTAAGTCCTCATATATCATCTGCGGCTTATGAATATGCCCCAGAGCAATATAATCGAAGCCTGACCACTTTAACTCCTCAAAGTCAATGGGAATATGCTTTGCATCTCCACCATGTGCCAAAAGAATGTGGATTCCTTCCTGTCCATTTGGCTTTACGCCCTGATAACAAGGTCTGGTAATCTCCTGACACCAGTAGCTAAAGCCATATACATAGGTTTTCTCTTCTTCAAAATAAAGACACTCCATCTGTCGGTTCGTCAGTACGTACGTATTGGATTCAAAGGAATATGACAGATATGGCGAATTTTCCCCAATATAATCATGATTACCGGCAATGATCACCGCCTTTGCACGTACAAGCTTTCCCAGCATGTAGTCCAATTCCCGTAAATCCTGAATTAAGGGCTGTTTATGAAATAAATCTCCGCTGATCAACAAAAAATCTGCATCTTCTCCATTCACCACTTCGATCAGGCGCTGGAAGCTTTCCCGTATCTCTTTCCTGCGGGTCTTACTCCAGGGTTTTCCTTTCTCTGGCTCTGCACCCAGATGAATATCTGCTGCATGGATAAATTTCATAATGACACCCCTTTCACATTGTTTTCATTATACCCTATTTCCATTTCACATTCCACTTTTTTTCTTAGAATCCACCTTACAAAGTTCGATTTATCCACCCACATGCATAATTTGATGTTAAAATATACATACTACATTTGGAAAGGAAGTTATCATATATGGATGAAAGAATTCTTACATTAGCAAAAAATCTGGTTCATTATTCCTGCAAAGTAGGTCCTGGAGACCGGGTTCAGGTTCATTATACCGGAAGCGATACAGAATCTCTGGCGCGCCAGATCATAAAAGAAATATACCTTGCAGGAGGAACCGCTTATCCTGTCTATACCAACCCAAGGGTTCATCGGGAGATGCTCCTTGGCTGTACAGAAGAACAGCTCAGGCTGATGGCCAGATCAGATGCTCTTACCATGTCTCAAATGGATTGTTACATCGGCATCCGTGGCGCCGAAAATGTGTCTGAATATGCAGATGTTCCAGCTGAAAAGCTCGCTCTGTACGACACATTCTACTCCACACCCGTCCATCATGAAATCCGTGTTCCCAAAACAAGATGGGTAGTGCTCCGTTATCCAAACAGCTCTATGGCACAACTGTCAAATACCAGTCTGGAAGCCTTTGAGGATTTTTATTTTCAGGTATGCAATCTGGATTATTCTAAAATGGAGCAGGCTATGCGACCTCTGGTCGCCCTGATGAATCGCACTGATCAGGTTCATATCAAAGGGCCTGGCACTGATCTTAGGTTTTCTATCAAAGGAATTCCTGCCATTCCTTGTGCTGGTGAGATGAATATCCCAGATGGTGAAGTATTCACAGCACCAAAAAGGGATTCTATCAATGGAACCCTCACCTATAATACTCCTGCTGTTTTTCAGGGATATACCTATGAGAATATCTCCCTCACCTTCCAAAATGGTAAGATCATACAGGCTTCTGCCAATAATACAGAAAGGCTTAATCAAGTTCTGGATACAGATGATGGTGCCCGTTATATTGGCGAATTTGCCTTAGGTGTCAATCCTTTTATTACAAATCCAATGAAGGATACACTTTTTGATGAAAAAATCTGTGGCTCCTTCCATTTTACGCCAGGAAACTGCTACGATGAGGCTCCCAATGGCAACGCATCTGCCATCCATTGGGATCTGGTCTGCATCCAGACTCCTGAATATGGTGGTGGGGAAATTTATTTTGACGATGTTCTCATTCGTAAAGATGGAAGATTTGTTTTGGAAGAACTGGAGGGATTAAATCCAGAACATTTGATATAAGTGATCAGAAAATGATAAAACTCAATTATTTCAGTAAAGCAATCTATATAGGAACTTCCAAAATCCGATTGTCCACCGAAATAATTGAGTTTTCTATGTTTATTCTGTATAACTGTAGAATTCGTTTCCGCCTTTTTTAAATTCCTTCTCCAACGCCTTTCGTTCTCCCTGAATAGATTCTCCTTTGACCGGATCAATATATCGTAGCTTGGTGCTGTTATAACTCATAACTACAATATAGGTTCCATTGGCACGTTTGGCGATGAATGGTCTTCCTTCGCTGATATAGTAGACCACATCCTCCAAAGAACAGCCGGATAAGTTCACAGCCCGTTCTTTAAAGTATTTACTTAAAATATCCATCGGCTCGCCTTCTTCTTTTACCAGCGTTTCATAAGAAGTATTGTCCGCATTCAGCTTTAACAGCATCTTCATGCAGGCTGCAAAAGACTCTTCCTTATTCTTAGCCTTTACAATACTGACATTCGGCACCTTGGCATATTCTTTTGCCACTCCTTTTTCCCAGATATAGTTCTGCTTGCTGTTTACTACAACGCCTGCGCCGTTCTTAGCTGCATCGATTGCCTCTTTTACACTGGTGTAAGTTCCCTGAAGCGTTCCTTTGGCATATACATAGCATTCCTTCTGTCTCGATTCATTGCTGGCAAAATCAATGGTCTTATAATTGCCGGATACCTTTTCTTGTGTATTTGTAAGCTTTGGCTCATCCGTGACATACACATAAGTCGGAAAGGTCATATACAACTGATTATAAAGGTTAGAATCATAGCTATATTCAAATATAATCTTCTCACTCTTATCTTCTTTATAGTGGATATAGTCATCTACCAGCTTCTTATACTTACCTCCCTGTCGGGTTGCCCTGGTCATCTTAACCACATTGCCCTCTGTAGACGCTGAGAGAATGTAGACGCCTGATTTTTTATAATTTTTAATCTCCTTTAAATCTTTATCTACAATCTTGATTTCCTTCATCGGAATGGTCATACTTCCATCCGATTTCTTTTGTACATCTGATTTATTGGCAATCCCATAGATAAAGTCTGTTTCAATAAATCCGATCCCACAGATTTGTTCCTTGTCGCCACATGTAATTGTCTGTTGCTTCTCGTTTTCCATATTGGTAATCGTAATGCTATCCCCATCCGAAACAGCCAAATATCCTTTTTCAGAAGAAACGATAGTATCTGCTTCTACATTGGTCTGCAGAACCTCATAGTCCTTATCGGAAGCATCCACTTTGTAAATGCTTCCATCCAAATAGAAATAGAATACATCTTCTTTATTCAGATAAGCAAGCTTTGAGAGTGCCTCTTTCATATTTTCATAAGGAACCTCTGTCGGTATGAACATCACTTCCTCATTAACCCGTTCCTTATAATCAAATCGATATACACAGATTCCATTCTCTCCTTCATGAACGCCTCTGTTCATGTATCCATATACAACAAAAATCATGTCCCCATTCTTATCCATATTCAAAATATCGATCTGATTTTGATCATAATTATTGCGCACATCCCGGTAATCCTCTCCAATAAAGCTAAACACCTGAACCATCTCATCCTGCTGAAAATCATAAAACCACAGCTGATCCTGTTGAACAAATGCCGCCATCTCGCAGTCATTCTGGGTATGGAGATCCTTATCACTTCCTCCGGTTGTTCCAATAAGAAAACGATTTTTGCCACCATCTACTGCATCGTATTGGAAATATTCCTCCTGAGTTCTTTCATATCCCAGCAGATACATACGGGAAACAGAATAACGGACTTTATAATATTCTGTTACCATAAAGTACCGCTTTTCTCCCTTACTGTTTTCATAAGAAAGAATACTTCTCATCTCCACAGATGATAAGTCCTCAGTAATTTCCTTCACCATTGGAGGATAGGACTTCTCTACCACAGGCTTCATACCTGCGTAACAGATGACATCACTATTGGATTGAATGTCCACCTTAGACAGATTATTATTTTGATAGGATGCATTGGGCTCAATAAACTGGGTGACATACTGCTCACCTTCCGTATCCCCTGCCAGTGCAGCCTCATGGAATTTCTGGATAAAGTCCATACATTCTGTAAAATGAAGCTCTGTTCCATATTTAAGCCGGGTATAATAGTGGACCTCTACCCCTTTTTCATTCTCGATGGTAAGTTCCATCAGATAGACCTTTCCCCGCTGCAGCTTCTTCTTTAAGGTAACTGCCGCTTTAGTCGTCTTATCTGATCTTTGAAAGGATGCAATTCCACTTTCTCTGACTGTTTCATTATCCGTCTCATAGATCGTATAGGATACAGAAGAAATTCCTTCTGTCACCTCACTAATAATAACGTCAAATCTATAGCTGGTCTCTAACGGCACGATAGAATCCCTGAGCAGATTCTTGTCCATACTACCTGTATAGCCATGCATATTATTAATATGATTTTCTCCCACCTGAATAGACAGGATCGGCAATGAAGCTTCGCTGGTCTCCGCTACTGCTCTGCTATTCCTTCCCACAAATATGTAATTAAAGAATACTACCGACAGAAGAAATACCAATCCAAAGATTATGCCTGAAAGCAGCTTTTTATTATCCACGTATGTCCTCTCCTTCCCATAACAACTTTTCTAATGTTGGCTTCACACCAAGCAGCTGACAACAATTTCTATATTCCTCCGTCTGCTTCTTCGCTCTCTCTCCACCTTTCACTGCACGAATCAGAATGTTCTTCGGTGTATGCTCCATATCAATAAATTCCAGCAGCTGGGTTCGGTAACCCTCCATCTCCAGAAGCTTTCCCCGCAGCCCATCGGTTGCCAGTGCAGCCATTCTCTCCTTCAGAAGTCCATAATCCATGATTGGCGCCAGACTCTCATTGCCGATCTGCTGATTCAGCTCGTGCTGACAACATGGTACAGATAAGATTACCGACGCATTCCATTTGACCGCTTTATGAAGCGCAAAGTCCGTTGCCGTATCACAGGCATGGAGAGTCACCACCATGTCCACCGCATCTACACCATCGAAATTCTCAATATTTCCAACGTAAAAATCCAGCTTGTTAAATCCATATCTAGTTCTGAGCTGGTTGCAATGGGCGATAACATCTGCCTTTAGATCCAGGCCAATAATTCGGATATCATATCCCTTCATTTCTTTTAAATAATAATACATGGCAAAGGTCAGATAAGACTTTCCGCACCCAAAATCAATGATAGTAAGCTCTCTTCCCTTTGGTAAGTCCGGAAGAATATCCTCAATAAATTCCAGAAAACGATTGATCTGGCGGAACTTATCGTATTTGGTCCGGACAATTTTCCCTTCCTTTGTCATCACACCTAAATCAATCAGAAATTGTACTTTTGTCCCTTCATCAATGATATACCTTTTCTTACGATTATGAGACAGGCTCTTCTGACAGCCTCCGATCTTTTTTCTCTTTACTGTAATTTTGCCTTTTTTGCTGATCAGCCCATGAATGGTCTGTGTCTTTGTAACAATTTCCATCTGCTTATAATCGCGAATATACCCTTCAAACAATTCCATAATGCCCTCTTTGGTCAGATTTTTATGAAATGCCTGCCTTTTGGTAAAGGATTCTGCCTGAAAATACAGGCAATCCTTAATTAAGACAGGTCGGATTTTGATCTTTGTGATCTCCCCCGCCTGTCTTGGATTACTGATTATGATGGATACTAAATCTATATTTAAACTTTCCTCAACCAATGCAAGAAACTTTTCCATTACATCACCTTTTCCTTATAAAATTCAGGCCCAGCCTGGATATAAATAATTGTAATGGGTTTTTCTATAATGTTCAATCTGTTTTTTTGAAAACGACAAATCTTAAGTATTTATTCAGAAAAAATATCTTCTTTTTCTACGATATCGACATCTTCTATGATGCATTTCATCACAAAGCATAACCTGAACCAAATGCTTTAAATAAGGTGATTTCTCATCGTGGTATTTTACTTTATCATAAATGTCTCCTACCAGCTTCATAACGGAAACTTTATCCGGATACTGATCAAACATCATGCTTCCTGCATATTCCATCTTATCACATTCATCCTCTACAAACTCTGCAATTTCTTTGGCAATACCCGGATACATCCGCTTTAAATATAAAATATCATCTTCATATTCATTTTCATCCGTCATAAACCGCTCGGGAAGCCATATGGATAAATCGTCTTCCCGATGATAGATCCCCTGTTCAATTTCTTCAAATGTAGGAAGTTTCTGAAATGTCTGCTCCCGTTCCATATTCTCTTTCTCCTTTTTTCATTCCTTCTGATATACTATATGAAAAAAGAAAAAAAATGGTTCACAGAGCCTTCGTTCTGTCAGTTTCCATTATAGAATGGAACTGCCAGATACAGCTGTGTCTGTTCATTGGATTCATCATAACTTATGATCATCTGAATATTCAGCCTTTTTCCATCCCGTTCATAATAGTCAGAAATCAACGGGCTATAGCAATAAATCGTGTCCCGATATTCATCCTTATATTCCAATGCTACTTTTGCCTCTAATATGGAAAGGAGTTTTTCCTCTACTTGGTCTTTCTCATCTCGATCTAAAATTCCTTTAAAACTTCCATGTACATATAGACTGGTCTCCGTCTCAATACCATTTTCCTCCATTATAGATTCCAGTTTCTCTCTCATTCCAAAGATTTCTTCCACATCTTCAATGGCAACCTCGGTAGAAAGATAATTCCTGTTGTCCACCGAAGAAATCCGAAACCAGACTCCACCATCTTCTCCTTCCTTTTTCAAAATCATAGTTTCCACATTATCTTCTTTAACCGTATCGATGGTATATTTCTTCGTTAAACCAGCCTGTTCTGCCAGTTTTTTCAAAATATTTCTCCTGGTTTTCTGATTTAGCTTCTTTTCTCCCAATGAACCAGATACCATGACCTTGCCCTCAATCGGAATACTTTCACTGGCTTTAAATGCTTCCATCAACTTATAATCATTTTTTGCAGTAAGATTCATGAATCCCTGAATAAAGACCATGGACCAGAGCAGAATCAGAAACCATATCTGGTATCGCTTCATTCCTATCACACTCCTTATTCAAAAAGTATCTCCCAAATTTTACTTTCTATACATTTACAACTACAACCAAAGAAGAACGGCGGATAAAGAATTCTTTATCCGCCGTTCTTCTTGGTTTTATATAGATGTTAAGTAAGAAATTGAAATGGCTTATAAAAAGCATTTCCAAAACAAATTGGTCATACCAATTATTTCGAAAAAAATAATTCGAAGTGTAATCCCTTTATTGGTCCTACCAATCTGATAATTACATTATAGTACCTTTCTTTTTTTCTGTCAATATTTTTATATTTTTTGTACAATATCGACGATTATTCCATTCCATTTTTGTGCACTTCCTCATAATCTTTATATTCCTTAATATAACGAAAATGAAGATTTAACCCCTGACGTCCTTTTAGATAATTTCCTTCCACGAAGCCTTCGACAATTCTTCTATGAGCATTGATCAGACGTTCATCACTTTTCATACCCTCGATAATCTTGCCTCGCATCGTAGGAATATAACGATCCATAATATTATTTAACGCTTTGTAGTTTGATATCATGTAATCATTTTTTGAAGCCTGTACCAGAAGATAATGGATAGCCTTATCGTATTTTACCCGAGTCTCTTCTCGATCCGCTGTAATCAACTTCTTATAATATTCCTGCATCTTCTGTCTCTGCTGGTCTGTAGCCTGACGTACTGCAAGGTTCATCGCCTGCCACTCTAACGCATAACGGAATTCTGTAATACGATCATAATCCATATCCTTTAACATATACATGAATGTCATAACTTCCGTTAATGTCTCTTCAAAATTCCCCGCAATGTAATTTCCAGAACCGTGAAAACTCTTAATAACCCCCATATTATCCAGTGTGCGCAATCCCTCTCTTACAGAATTACGGCTGACACCAAGAATTTCTGCCAATTCCCTCTCCGGTAGTAACTGATCACCTGGTTTTAATGCCCCAGCCAAAATCTCCCTCTTCACATAATTAATGATTTTCATGTAAGACTTTTCCACGAATCAATCTCTCCTTCTTGGATTAAAAACACTATCTGTTAAAAAATTAACATTTAAATTGCTCATTTCACAACCATTTGTAAATAAATGCTTTTCTCCCATAAATGCAAAAGCAGACAAAAGAAACCCATTTCAAAAATTTCTCCTGCCCACTTTTCTCTTAAACGTTTGGGATTTTTTACCTCTGTTAACTGTCTTATCATTTATGCAAATTGTAAGAGCTGCCCGGTAAAGGTGACTCCACCCAGGCCACCTCATGGCACATAGAATGTTCTACTTAGTGCTGCTTCGTTCCCGACCTGACACGGTTCGTAGGTTCTATTGCATGAGACCAAGGCTTCAACGTCACCAATACCGGGCAACCCTCACTCTATGAAATGAAGTTTTCATAACATACCCTCACATAGTATCAAACTTCTGCTTTTTTGTCAATTAGTTTTTCTGCTTTTTTCTTCTGTCTTAATTCTTTAAAGAATTGGGACAACATCTCTGAGCACTCTTCTTCCAGAATTCCCGTTTCCATTTCCACCTGATGGTTAAACTGCTTCATCTGGAGAAGATTGATAATAGAGCCTGCACAGCCGGCTTTTGGATTCATACTCCCTATCACCACCTTGGAAATTCGTGCCTGCACAATGGCTCCTGCACACATCTGACATGGTTCTAAAGTCACATACATGGTACAGCCTTCCAGCCGCCAGTCGCCAAGCTTCTTACTTGCCTTTGCCATGGCCAGCAGTTCCGCATGGGCCAATGTTGTTTTATTCTTATTTCTTTTATTATACCCTCTGGCTATGATCTTATCCTCATAGACGATGACACATCCAATGGGTACATCTCCGATGGCATATGCCTTTTTTGCCTGTTTCATGGCTTCTTTCATATATCGTTCCTCTTGTGTCATAAGTTTTACTCCTTCATAAAGACATATTTTCCTTCTCCACTTCATAAAATAAAAGCAAAAAGGAGTAAGAAAGTTGTCCGAATATCAGCGTATTGTATCCTATCTCTACGAATACAAGAATGGAATCCGGGGTAACAATGTGGGATTTGCCCGTGTAGAAACAAGAGATCAGCAGCTAAAGATTTCCTTTACCCTGAATACCGCACAAAGTCTTCCTCTGTTAACCCTTTACTTTTATTATTATGACCACGGAAAAATGCTTGGCATTCCGTGGGATGAAATCAAAGAGGTTCCCCGTCATTATGAATATAAGGAAACCTTCCGTACCGATGAGGTGTTTCAGAACTGTCCGCCTCTGATCGATATGGATGGTATTCTATTCTATTATGACGATCACCATTTTTACGGATCTCAATGGAAGGAAAATTCCATCAATCTCCGTCTGTTTGAAAAGCCACATACCAGACCGCCACAGCTGGAAGAATATATCGAAGCTCTGTCTCTTCATGAACAGACTCCTTTTCCTGAAGAATCAGATATTTCATCTGAAGCAGCTACATCCAAGGAGACCTTACCATCAACGTCTTCCTCCACGAAAGAAGAAGTCCTCCCTTCTCCTGATGAAGTGTGGGAACATTTTCCAAAGCTTGATCCTGTTCTGACCCCAGATTATTCTGACTGCATTAAGATTCATTTTGATGATATTCCTTCTTTACCTTTCCTGCCAAAGGATTTAAGCGGCAATGGATTTTTGAAAATGCAGGTACAAAGCTATGGACATCTTGTACTTGGCCGAAAGAAACTGACCGACAGCTATTACGTTGGCATTCCTGGTGTCTTCAGCAATCAGCGAAACTTCGTCGCTCATTTATTTGGCTTTCCCGAATTTATTACTATACCGAAAAAAAACTTAAAAACCGGCAATTTTGGTTATTGGATCATGACAATAAGTCACTAAGCTGGGCAAATTGTTCCAGCGTCAGCTTTTCTCCGCGTACCGTAGCTGGAAGTCCCATCTTTTCTAAGGCTTCCACTACCTGCGCTTTGGTTACCGCAAGCTCTGCACAATTATTCAGTCCGTTCTGCAGTGTTTTTCTTCTCTGATTAAAGGATGCACGTATCAGGCGGAACATGAAGTTTTCATCTTTTACCTGTACCGGCTTTTCTTTATGTCTGGTCAGACGAATGACTGCAGATCCTACCTTGGGTCTTGGCATAAAGCAATTTGGAGGTACATTGGCTACCAGATATGGTTCGGCATAATATTGGACAGCCAGAGAAAGTGCTCCATAATCCTTCGTTCCAGGCCCGACCTGCATGCGGTCTGCCACTTCCTTCTGTACCATAACCGTAATATTTTCCACCGGAACTCCACTTTCAAACAAGCCCATGATAATAGGGGTTGTAATATAATATGGCAGATTGGCCACGACCTTGATCGGTCTTCCCTGATTCTTTTCCTGAGCCAATGCGTTAATATCCAACTTTAAGATATCTTCGTTGATAATCGTCACATTGTCATAGTCCTGCAGCGTATCTTCAAGAATAGGAATTAAATGCGTATCAATCTCTACCGCTGCCACTTCCCTTGCATGTTCTGCCAGATACTGAGTCATAGTTCCAATTCCAGGACCAATTTCCAGAACAAAATCTTCTGGTCCCACATCTGCCGCAGCAATGATCTTATCCAGCACATGGGCATCGATCAGAAAATTCTGCCCATATTTTTTCTGAAATGCAAAGTCATATTTTTTAATAATTTCTATGGTTTTCTGAGGGTTGCTTAATTTATCATTCATCATCATTTATCCCATTCTATAAAGTGTTTCTGCATTTTTTCGTGTTACCATTACCACCTCTTCATAAGAGGTTCCTTTTAAATCAGCAATCTGCTGCGCAACATAAGGCAAATTTAAAGAGGAATTTCTCTTGCCCCGATTTGGCTCCGGTGCCAGATATGGACTATCCGTCTCCAATACGATTCGGTCCAAAGGAATATATTCTACTGCTTCCTTCAGCTTTCTTGCATTTTTAAAAGTCACAACGCCTCCAACTCCAATATAAAATCCCATATCCAGAAATGTCTTGGCCAACTCCTTGGAATAGGAATAACAGTGTACGACTCCACCAATGTCCTCTGCCCTTAATGCCTTCATCATATCCACCGTATCCTTCGCCGCGTCTCGGCTATGAATCACGACTGGAAGTTTCTCTTCCCTTGCTAATTCCATCTGGGCCTCAAACCATTTTTTCTGAATAGCTCTGTCTGGCTCGTCCCAATAATAATCCAGCCCAATCTCTCCAATGGCCAAAATCTTATCCTGACGGCTGGCATTGCGGATATATGCAAGGTCCGCCTCCGTTAATCCTTCCGTATCACATGGATGAATGCCCACTGCTCCGTAGACAAACGGATATTTTCTAGTCAAGGCAAGTGTATCCTCAATGCTCTTTTTGTCGGAAGAAATATTGACAATGGTCGTAATTCCTCCTTCTTCCATAGAAGATAACAATGCATCCCGATCCTCTTTAAATGCATCATCATCAAAATGTGCATGTGTTTCAAATATCATTTCTACTTCTCCCATTTCTGTCTTTTCTAATCCCACCAAAAAAACCATACATCTGATTTCATCAGAGTATCCGCTAACTGTCCTATCGTCGCATCGCCACAACATTGCTCTACGATATCCGGACAAAATGCATATTGCTCTTCTCCAATGGCAACTGCCTCTTGTGCAGTCTCAGGTCTTTGCGGCACTCTTCCTTCAATGATATCTTGTGCAATAACCACCGGTTCCAAACCGTATGTCTCCACCCAGTATTTCATCACTGCCATAATGTATTCCGTAGGCGGGCACTCATTCCATCCTCCCATGGGTACCCAGGCAAATACCTCCCATGGATGTTCCGTCGGTATTTTAGCAAGAATCACTTCCAAAGTAGAATCCCAGTCATCCGGCATAAATCCAATAAATTCATTCATGCCTTCCCCTCGTTCCACATCACTGACCACTTCTTCCCATGGCTCTCCCTGCTTTTCCAGATATGCTTTGATTTCCGACAAATATCCATCTAAAATTGCTTTTCCATCGTGTTTTTTATATTCCTTCAAATAATATTCTGGTTCTTCCGCCTCTTTCATTCGATTCAAAAGCTCCTGATCTGGTACCACCAGTATCGGAACATAGCCCTTTTGCTTTCCGTCTTCTTTGGCTTCCTGATAAACCTTCAGCACCTGACTGGCCTCATCCATCGGAGGAATGATCTCATATTCACAGCCAATCTGATCCGCCATTTCCTGTGTCATGTTCTTTCTCATTCTTTACTTCTCCTGTTATAGAAAACTTCCATTCAATACAGGTATTATACCTGTCCTATCATTGAATTGCAACGAAAAGAAAACTTCTCCATATGGCATGCATACAGAGAAGCCCTCCTCCTAATTATTTAATTTTGTATGTTCTTGTCTTAGATACATTACCAGATTCATCTGTCACGGAAATACGGAATTTCTTTCCAGACTTTAAGGTATCTTTGGTCTTTATGGTAAACCTGTTATTCCAATTCGCTTCCTTTCGATAAGTCTTTCCATTATAAACGATCTTTACCGTTCCATAGGCCAATGCTCTTCCTTGAATGGTTTTTGTTCCCTTTTTATATGAAGTAGCTGTTGGTGCCTTCGGAATCTTTCGCACGACCACCTCCGTAGAATAACTCTTTACTCCGGCTGCATCTTTGATATAAACCTTAATCTTGGTCCCTGCTTTTACATTTGGTATTTTAATAGAAAATTTTCCTTTACTGTCCGTCTTCTTAGCTGCTTTATAAGTTTTCTTATTGATCACTGCATATGCTCTGGAGCCTTCCTCTGCCGTTCCTTTTACGATCCTTTTCCCAATTGCCCAGTAAGTTACATTCGGAGAAGCTGGTCCTCTAAGATCCACCTCTGCAAAATAATATCCATCCACATCTTTCGTCGCCTGTAACTTCACATAATAGGTTCCTTTTTCTAATCTTCTTTTGATTCCAGCACCGGTCCAATACCATCCATCACCATTGTCCTCACTGGTGCTATTATAATTTGGATCGGAATGATATACCTTGGTCGTTCCATCCGGCTGATATAGTGTCAGATCAAAAGCTGTATCCTCTGTAAACTGCATACCTTCTGTAGAAAAGATGACATATCTTTTGGCTGGTAATGTGAATTTATACCAGAATGTATTGCTGCTTCCCTGCTGAAAGATTCCTATAAGGAGTTTATCATCATAACTGTCTCTTGGTACTTTCAGCTTTATCGCTTCTTCTTTTGTATTCTGACGATTCAGACTGGTATACTTATCATTCAAGGTCACCCCTGTGGTCAGAAAATAAATTCTCGCCCCTTTTGTTACTTCTCTTGGCAAAGTAATGGTAAACTTATACGTTCCAGAATTCAAAATTGCATTTGCTGTATAGCTTGTCACATATCCATCTACGTAATCATTTAACTTCATCTGAGAAACCCGCTGATCATTCTCATCAAATTCACTGATCTGATCATCGTATTGATAAAATTCCACAGGCTCTCCGTCCTTCGTAATCTGAAAATCAGAAGTTAGATCCTCGATGGATGCATTATATTCCTCATCATCCGTTTTATTATAATTTACCAGAGGCCACATAGAAACTCCATGAGGCACTGCCAGGGTCGTTTCCATCTCATAGACCGTCTCCCCCTCCTTCACAACACCTTTCACCTCATTTCTATCGAAAACACTCTCTCCAATGATATATCCGGATGGAGTGTCAAAGGCTTTCTTTCGATTCTTCTGGAATGGCATCTTCTGTGCAGATGTCATGGTTTCCTTCTTGACGGCAGCCTGTACCTCACTGCTGCCCCATCCAAATAGCCCAGTCAATATCATGACTACGGCTATCAGATATGCTATGATCCGCATTCCTTTCTTCATCATTCCACCTCTGTCTCTTATTTAATCTTATAAGTTCTTGTCTTTGATACATTCCCGGAAATATCCCTTACAAAGACCTTCACTGTTCTGCCTGATTTTAATGCTGCTGTATTTACTGTAAATTTTCCTTTTTTGCTGGATTTTACCTTATAAGTTTTTCCGTTGTATTTTATGGTCACTGTGCCATCATAAACACACTTTCCGCTGATTTTTTTCGTTCCGGCTTTGTATTCAGTCAGCGTTGGTTTCTTCGGAATTTTTCGCACTGTAACCGTTTTGGAACGGCTGGATACTCCCAGACTATCTTTTACTCTGACCGCAATCTTCGTTCCCGCCTTTACTGCTGGAATCGGAATAGAGAATTTTCCATCCGATGTAGTCTTCTTTTTGGCATAATAGGTCTTTCCATTCACCTTAGCATAAGCCTTGGAGCCCGGTTCCCCTGTTCCTTTTACTATTTTTTTCCCAAGTGCCCAATAGGTCACTTTCGGTATCGCTGCACGTGGAAGGTCCACATCCAATTGAAAAAGTCCGTCACCTAAGTAATCCCCTGGTGTCACCTTTATATAATAAGTTCCCTTTTTCAGTTTTTTTGAAAATTCCATATTAGATAGGGAAATCAGATCAGATTCTCCGTCTGCATCTTTGTCTGTTTCCACAATTCCTTTATATACCTTTTCCGTGCCATCCGGATAATATAACGTTAAGACTGCCGTCTTTTTCGTATTAAAGACAATACATGTCATATCCAATTCCACATGTCTGTCCGCCGGAAGCGTAAATGTATACCAGTATTCCTTCTCTTCTCCTGCCATATATCCAGCTCCACTGCTGAAAGCCTCATCATATGTCATATGATTATATTTATTAATTGTTGGAACCGGAATCTCTCTGGCTGTTGCCTTCGTGTTAGCGGCCTGTTCCTCATCAATCATAACACTACCTTCCAGACCAAGGTAGATCTTCGCTCCATCCGTCGCCTTCTCTGGGATCTCAAACGTAAATGTATAAGTGCCCGGGTTTAAAATCTGCTCTATCATATAATATGGCGTGTTGGCATCTACATGATTTGGCAACATAATAGAATCTGTCTTTGCGTTCAGTTCATCAAATGGCGTTTCTCCAGAATATATCTGATACAAAGAAACAACCTTGCCTTCTTTTTCTAAAGTAAACTTTGTCTTGTCCTTCACGTCCTTCTGTGCATACTGGATCATAGGCGTTCCTAACAAAATTACTGTTTTGGTCAGATTCATCTTTACCGTATAGATATGTTCTCCAGGCTGTGCCTTTCCCTTCAATTCTATCAAGTTATCATCTTTTATGGCTGCTGCATCGATGTAACTTCCGCTTTCTGTTGTAAAATCATCTTCTTCCAGGCTTTCCTGTGCTGCCTGAATCTGTTCCTCTGTCATTTCAGGAAGCTGATCAGACTTCTTCCTGGCGGACACGGTGGATTCGCTTCCAAGACTGATACAGCCTGCCAGCATGATCAGGGCTAAGCATCCGGAAAGCCACTTATATACCATCTGTTTCTTCATGTCGACCTTCCTTTCTACTTGATCGTATATGTCTTCGTCTTTGACACGTTACCAGAGCTTCTACGTACTTTAATGGTAAATTTCTTACCCTTTTTCAATGTGGTATCTGTTGTGATCACAAAGCTCTTGTTCTTTCCTGTATTGGCTTTATATGTTTTGCCATTATAAGTAACAGTTACTGTTGAATAAGCAAATGTGCTCCCCTTAATGTTCTTCGTTCCACTCTTGCAGGCAGTTACCTTCGGAGGTGCTGGAATGGCTTGTACGGTAACTGTTTTTGCATTGCCATAATATCCTTTTGCATCAATAACATAAACATCGAATTTTGTTCCCGCTTTCACCTTTGGAATAGAAATCGAAAATTTTCCATCAGAACCTATCTTTTCTTTTGATTTATATTTCTTTCCATTGATCAATGCATACATTCGTCCGCCAGGTTCCTGACAGGTTCCCTTTACGACCTTCTTGCCAAGTGCCCAATAAGTCACCGTCGGTTCCTGTGCTCTGCTGACATAAGGAGTGAATGTAAAGCTTGCATCTGTATCTGTCTCATCAGCTGTGATCTTAACATAGTAGGTTCCTTTCTTTAATAAAAGACCGGTATTATCCCAAAAAGATCCATTGTCATACATCCCCTCGATGATTCCTTCTCCAAAATCCCATTCTCCTGTGGTCTTTGCCACATAGGTCTTCTCTATCCTCCCTGTAGCTGCATTGATAACTGCAATCTTAATTCTTTTATTGCTGTCATACAAAGCATACTCCAGATCAAAAGTAAATTTTCTTTCCCCTGGAAGCACCATCTTATACCAGTAGGCCTCTCCTTTCTCATGTGTCAAAATACCAATATGAGACATATCATCTTCATAATTATATGGAACCTTTATCTTTCTGGCTGTTTTTTGTGTATTACTATCGATCATGGTTCCATAATAATCATGTGCCTCTTTCAGAGCAGTAAAACTATACTCTAACAACACCCTGGCTCCCATAGTAACCTGCTCTGGCATAGAATACACCAGTTCATACTCTCCTGCCGGTAACAATTGCTTAAAATAACAATATGCCTGTACCGCACTGGTCCGATTCTTCATCGTAAGCACTGCTGTCTTCTTCTCCAGCTTGGAAAATGGATCATTTCCCTCCAGTTTCTGATAGCATCGATATTTTTTTCCATCATGATAAAGCGTAGCCGTACTTTCCAAATCTCCAATAAGCTTATTATATTCCGTATCCTTGCTTGTATATTGAATCTTTGGTATCAGTTCTATCTCTCTTGGCTCTTTTAACCGGAAGTAAATCGTAAATTCAGATTCGCCCTCCGGTATAGAACCCTTGATCTTTCCTTTGTTATCCTGAATGGTAATTGGGCTGACTGCATCATAATCCCCTTTCAAAGACATCAGAGGATCTGCCTGTACCGAAGTTGGCATCATGAGCACACTGCAGACCATAGTCAACGTAAGAATCAAACTGAGTATTCTTCTTTTCTTTTTTCCCATTATTCTTCTCCTTATCTTTTTATTTCCTTTTTTATTTTGGGAACAAAGTCCTATATGATAAAAAAAGGATGTATTCTAATTCCTAATTATAGCAAAGGGAAAATTAGAATACATCCTATATACGTGAAATGTAATGATTTGTACCTAAATTGTAACATTTTTCGTTTGCAGATCAGATTCTATGAAATCGACAAGCTGAGACGGGTGTTCAATGATCGCCGCCGGGCCAAAAGCTTCCAGCTCTTCTCTCTGGCGGAATCCCCATAATACACCGATGGTGGTCATTCCAGCTCCAATACCAGTCCTCATATCCGTATTGGTATCCCCGATATAAAGACACTCTTCTGGTCTGACTCCAAATTCCTCTGCAATCCGAAGTGCTCCGCTTGGATCCGGCTTCTTTGGTACACCATCGATCTGTCCTGCAATAGCATCAAAGTATCCTTTTCCAAAGACCGTTTCAATGTTCATGATTGCCTGCTGATTCGGTTTATTTGATAAGACTGCAAGCTTCATATTCTTTTTCTTTAGCTGCTCGATCATCTCTGGGATTCCTTCGTATGGATGCACTCCGTACATACTTTCTTTTCCAAAGATCTCCATATAATCTTTACAGGCCTCTTCCCAATGAATCAATTCCTTATCACCTAAATAGGTCAGTGCTCTTTTGATCTGATTCCGATAGCCATCTCCTACCATCCACTTAAATTCTTCTGTTGGCACTTCTCCCAGGCCATATTTGCGCAATGCTTTGTTACTGCAATAGGAAAGTGCCGTCAATGTATTTAGTAAAGTTCCATCTAAATCAAAAATACAGCATTTATACATCTTTATTCTTTTCTCCTTTTATTGCATATGATTTTACTAGTAATATTATACCGCAGAAAAAATCTTTTGTACATAAACTTACACATGGCTAGACTATAGGTAAAAATTGTAACACAGTCTTAGGAATTTATTTAGAATTGCTTCATAGAAAAGTAACTAATTTCATTTTCATTATGCTATACTATATTTACAAAATAAAAGTAAAGGAAATGATTATGAGTTTTGATACAATACTGGCACAAATGAGAGTATTTCTGCCTATTGCAATTCCTTGTTCACTGGCAATCATTGCTCTCATTTTTGTTTTATATAGATTTATTTTAAAAAAAGATTTAAAAACCTGGAAACTACTCCCAGGATTTTTATTTATATTGAATATTATATTTATTATATACCTTACATTTCTTACGAGAAATGAAACCTATGGAGAGATCGATCTGAATTTATTCCGTTCCTACCGTGAGGCATGGAACACCTGCTCTATCCGGAACTGGCAGCTGATTATTTTTAATATTCTGGTATTTTCACCACTGGGAACCTTGCTCCCTCTGCTGTTCGAAAAATTCCGCCGGCTATGGCGTACTGCGGGAGCAGGATTTCTCTTTTCTCTTGGAATTGAGCTGAGTCAGCGAATAACCCAGAGAGGATTGTGTGAGGTGGATGATCTGTTCCATAACACCTTGGGGGTACTGTTAGGCTACTGCCTCTTTCATTTTATCTGGCTGGCCTTTCAGAAGATACGCTGGAAGCCTTTGCGAATGACGGCATCTATTGTTCCTCTATTATTATGCATCAGCATTTTTTTAGGAATTTTTTATCGCTATGACCAACAGCCCTATGGAAATCTTCCAATTGATTATACTTACCAGGTTCCTTTATCGGATTCCATCGTATCCTTAAAGAATGATCTGGAGCTTCAGAACAAGCAGCTTTCTGTCCCTGTTTTTGTACCAAACGGCTGTACGAGAAAGGAAGCCTGTCTCTTTGCTTCCAATCTGTTTGATCAGATGGGAATTGAAGGAACTTCCCGCTATTCTTATTATGAAGATTCCATCGTCAGTTATCGCGGAAATCATAATATTACTGTGTATCTGAAAGACTGCAGCTATGAATATCACTATGTACAATCCGAGGGAAAGCCTGTCTGGGGCGACATTGGAACACAGGTAGTAAAAAGCCGCCTGCGAAAATATGGCATTGAAATTCCGGAACAAGCCATTTTCAGCAAACCATCAGAGGGAGTTTATCAATGGACCGTCCAGCGTTCTGTGGATTCCCTTGGTGATGTTTCTGGTACTCTGACCTGTATTACATCCAAGAATGGAGCGATCTATTCCATTGACAATCAACTGGTACAGCAATCCGTCTATGCCAAAGAAAGGATCATCAGTGAAACAGAAGCCTATCAGAAACTGGTAGATGGATACTTTCAGATCAGTCCACATAATTTGAAGATACATGAACTGAATATCAATGGCATCTCTCTGACCTATTCTCCGGATACAAAAGGCTATTATCAGCCTGTATATCTATTCAACTGTGAAATCAACGGAGAAAAGAAGGATCTGGTCATTCCCGCACTGGGACAATAATATGTAACCAAAAAACTGCCAGCAGGATTTCCCTGCTGGCAGTAAAAATATTATCTTTTTTGATTTTATTTCTTAACGGGAATCGGCTCAAATGAACCGACAACTCCCTTCTTATTTGAATGATAGACGAACCAGTGCCCGCTTCAGGGCCAGTTCTGCTCTGACCATATCCAGGGAATTATCTCCTGACTTTAATCTCTGTTCTGCACGATCTTTCGCTTTCTGTGCACGCTGTTTGTCGATTTCATCCGGCCATTCTATCGTTTCTGCCAGAATGGAAATCTTCTCTGGAAGGATTTCTACAAATCCGGACATTAACGCTGCCTGTTTCTTCGTGCCATCACCTTCCGTAATCGTAAGTACTCCTGGCGCAATGATCTGTGTCATTGGAATATGCCCCGCATAGACCCCTACCTCACCTTCTGTGGTGCGGTATTCGATCATCGTTGCAGCTCCATTGTAAAAAGAACGATCAGGAGAGATAATTTCCAGTTTAAACTGTTTCTCCGCCATAAGATCACCTACTTATTATTGAAACGTTCTACAACTTCATCAATGCTTCCCGCATTCAGGAACATACCTTCTGGAATCTCGTCATGCTTTCCTTCCAGAATTTCTTTGAATCCCTGAATCGTATCATTTAAGGAAACATATTTACCAACCGTACCGGTGAACTGCTCTGCTACGAAGAATGGCTGAGATAAGAATCTCTGTACCTTTCTGGCTCTGTCTACGATCACCTTATCATCTTCAGACAATTCATCCATACCAAGGATTGCGATGATATCCTGTAGTTCTTTGTAACGCTGTAAGATTTCCTGAACGCCTCGGGCAACCCTATAATGTTCTTCCCCTACAATACGAGGATCTAAGATACGGGAAGTAGATTCCAGTGGGTCTACCGCTGGATAAATACCCTGTTCTACGATTGCACGGGATAATACGGTCGTTGCATCCAGATGGGCAAATGTCGTTGCCGGTGCCGGGTCTGTCAAGTCATCGGCTGGTACATAAACTGCCTGAACGGATGTAATGGAACCATTTTTTGTAGATGTGATTCGTTCCTGAAGAGCACCCATCTCTGTCTGCAAGGTTGGCTGATAACCTACCGCACTTGGCACACGTCCTAATAATGCAGATACCTCAGAACCTGCCTGTGTAAAACGGAAAATGTTATCGATGAATAATAACACATCCTTACCACCCTGATCACGGAAGTTTTCCGCAATCGTCAATCCTGTAAGACCAACTCTCATACGAGCTCCAGGTGGTTCGTTCATCTGACCAAATACCATGGTTGTCTTCTCGATAACCCCGGAATCTGTCATTTCATAATATAGATCGTTCCCTTCACGGGTACGTTCTCCAACACCAGTAAATACAGAATATCCACCATGCTCTGTTGCAATGTTACGGATCAATTCCTGAATCAATACGGTCTTACCTACTCCAGCACCACCGAACAGACCGATCTTACCACCCTTCTGATATGGGCAAAGTAAGTCT
>OBLI01001281.1_pt1 | contig 25025 bp, 10 predicted proteins | sample 1519701 | NCBI WGS metagenome assembly OBLI01 (sample SAMEA3663005, study PRJEB22513) | pig gut metagenome | biome: pig gut; feature: pig-associated habitat; material: faeces | place: France | collected 2012
CTCAATTAGGCCATAGTTATGCAGAAAATCCCTGGCATTGAGAGTAATCTGGCGATTAGCTTTCATAGTGCCATCGTTAGTTATATTATATGCGGAAGTCAGCCAGATATTGCCACTACCAGAGCTCGAAATATTGCCAGCTTCGACATAAACAGGATCTTCGTCGCCCTTAGCCCAGATAAGACCACTATTGTAAATGCCGTCAATAGTAGGTTTTTCTCCTGTTTCTGGGGTTGCAACTCCTATATACGTATGTTCAGTATCAAGATTATAATCTACCTGTACGTTACCACCTGCTGTAATGATACCACCTGTCAATACTGTCTTTCCAGAGGAATCAGTCCCATACACAGCATTGTTCATAAAATCTCTTCCTATATGTACATGAACATTACTACTTGTAGATTCTATTTTGCCCTCATTGGTTAAATTGCCACCAACTGTAAATGCAACTTCACCACTAGCTTGAATAGTATTAGTGTTGGTAATACTGTTTCTTGCAGTAATAGATAATTGTCCACTTCTTGTATTACCCGTATCCAATGGTGTTGCTGTAATTGTCCCCCCATTTATTAGGTTAGCCGAAGCGGCATTACTACTTTTTCCTGCTTGTATATTAAAAACATTAGGTGCCTGGATTGTACCATAATTGCTGATACTTCCTGTCTCAGTATGCATATTAATATCGTTACCGGATATAATGCTCGAATTTGAGTCTACATCTATACTGCTATTAACTCCAATTTGTATGTATTGGGCATTAGCACTGCTTCCTCTTATATCAAGTGTGCCAGAAGCCAGATTGCCTGGAGTACCTGATATTAAAGTAAGCCTACCATCGGATTCAATATGGGCATTTTCAATTTTTAATTCTTTCTCAGCTTGAAGTTCCAGATCTCCCTCCACATCAATACCTTTTGTATTAACAATACTACTAAACAAGGCATTTGCCTGTGAAGTGTTTCCTGTAGATACATTATCCGTATGAGGTACATTGATATGAACATACATGGATCGTAACTTAACATCTCCATTAGCAATTATATTACCATATACATCAATATGAGCATCACTATCAAATATATAGTCATTAACAGCTCCAAGAGTATCATTAGCTTTTTCAACAGGCTTATCACTATTATTAATACTATCAATCATATTCTGTTGAAGTGTCAAAACTGTCAAATTCCCTGCATTAATCACACCTGTGGAGCCCACAATCATACCTTTGGGTGATAAGAAATACAAATTGCCACCGATTGTATTATTGCGAATAGCATTAACTGTACCACTAATGCTAATTTGTTCCTGAACAGTATTGACCAAAGTATTTAAATGGTTAGTATCAGTAGCGGATGTTTTAAAATACAGATTAGCAATCTGCCCAGCTCCCACCTCAAAGGTTTTAAAGCGATTTAAGCCAACATTTCCACTAGCCTGCTGAGCATAGATATGCGCAGTATTTTTATCGTCAAATGTTACCGCAGACCCTGTCACAGGCACGATGCCTTCCGCATACGCCTCGCCCCCAAGCCAAGGCGACAAAACAAACCCCACCGCCATTACATAGCGCAGCACCTTCTTAGCTAGGGCGTTTCTCTCGCTAGCCTTGCTATTTAAAAATTTTTGGAAATACCTTAATCCTTGATGTTTCCCGCTCATTGGTGCTCCTCCTTTGATGAACCAGAAGCTATGCATTAAAAAATGTATTCCTTCTTATTAAAAAATTATCTATATTAATAAATTTAAGAAGCTATCTTTTCACTTTATATTATATATGCATTTCGCTGAGTTTACAATAGGTATTGCAGGATTTATTTTACAAAAAAGGTAGATTGCCAACAACACCGTGCCAGTTATCTGCTTAAAATTTTTATTCTTCTTTGTCTTCTGCCTTTTCTTCAATGCGCAAGCCGCTGTTGTCCCTTTGCATAACAACCTTAGCCTTGCCCTGCTCCTGCAGGATATCGCTCACTGGACGGGTCGGTGCTTCGACCAAATCATAACGACCGAAGATACCTGCTGCATCCCCGTAATGAGCCACATAGCTGTCATGGGACTTGAAGTCCGCTAGCTTCGCCGTCAAATCCTCAGCGCTCCAGCGTTGGTCAGCACTTCTGTAGCCTGTGTCGATATGCAGGAGCAGGCCATAGGAGCGTTGGTAATTAGAAGTATCGACATACAGATTCATCCACGCATTATTGCTCATGCCCTGACCGAAAGTATCAGGAGCGCAGCACCTTCATACGCAGGGTAGTACCTGCTTCTCTTTTATGATCTATGTGCTTTTGCCAAGCCAATTGTGCACTCTGTGGCTACATTTATGCTGAGTAATGTTGGCAATAAAAGTTGACATTATACATGGTAATAAAAGCGAACATTCTTTTCGGTAACGTTTCGTTAGTGATAAAAATATAGTATAATTGTATATTTTGAGTAAACAATTTAGAGATTAAAAAAAGCCCACATCTGCTGCTCTAGAAGTAGTGATGTGAGCTTTTATATTGTATGTGTTCTTCATTAAAACAGGGCCAAAAGGGTGATGATGCCCATATAAAACTTATTCTGCATGGCTTGCTTCCTCCTTTTTATCTACGTTGGAAGCTTTAGCATTCGCCTGCTTCCAAAACATGATTTTTTCAGCCATAAGACCGAGAAATTGTAATATCTGTAAAACCTTCATTTGGTAATCCTCCTTCTTATTCGTCAATACCTTCAAGTTCATCATCAGAAGCGGTAGCGTCTTCTAGAGACTCTAGCTCGTCAGTTGTTCCATCAATGGGCTCCAACTCATCCTGACCGCTGAGAGCTGCTTCCACCTCGTCGGCCTGAGCATCCAGCGCATTGAGCTCTTCTGCCGTTAGCTGGGGCTTGTAGTCGCTAGTGGCGAATAAATCCTCCTCGCTTTGCAGCTTCAGCTCTTCTTCACTGATGGCTGCGAGAGCTTCCTGGTCCCTTGTCTCCAAGAATTTGCTGATAAAATAGCGTTGGCCCTTGCCTGTGACCATGGGGGTACGGCTGATTATCTCGGAGCCGTCTGGGTTTTTACAAACGCTTTCCTTGATAATGAAAAGTCCGCTCTCAATGCATTTCTGGTAGGGGATGTTCCACATCTGACCCTGCTTGCATTGTAGGTAGCCGTTCTCTCGTAGCCACTGGAAGAAGCGGTTTTGTCCTATTTCGATACCGTTTTGGTTAAGCAGCTTGGCCATTTCACCAACGAGGATGGCCGTCTTATTCTCGTACACAGCCTTGGCGAAGTCGATGCGAGGCTTGTTGCGTTCAAAGTAGGCGTTTTTACGCTGGATAAGGGCATCCTTTTCCTTAATGGTCTGCTCGTGCTGGCCTACTAGCTTCATGGTCTCGATATGCTTAGCTCGCTCCTCTTCTAGCTTAGCAGTCAATTCCTTAAGGGCTGTGGGGTCGGCTTGTACCTTGGCTAGTGTTTCATCCGTCATATAAGCGCCAGTGTTGCGAATAGAGGGAATTACATCTCGACAAATCCAGTGCTTAAACTCCTTTGCAGCAGGTAATTTACTGCTCAATACTAGGGAATAAACACCAAACTCATTGATTATAACAGTATTACGTGAACCCTTAGGCGTTTCTACTGAAGTAGAGACTCTGTCATCCTCTTCCACATGGTCTATTAGTGCTTTATTGATATTTTTGTAGCCTAGTATTTCGGCCACATCCCTGCCGACAAACCAGGAGCCACCTTGATACTGTGCCTTACGTAGCTTAAACTGCTCATTTTGGACTAATTGTAATTCCATAAATTTTCCTCCTAACTCGCTTCAAAGAGGGACTGGATGGCTGGTGGTAGCGCTTTGGGAGCCAGTAGCTTTTGGTCCACAAAGGTTTGCAAATATGCTAAAGCCTTAGTACGAATGGTGACGCCGCCGCAATCCAGCTCCTTGGAATGCTCCTGCCGCGGCAGCCACATCAGGTCACGGCTTATATTTTCGTTATGCGTGCGAAAGATATTGGCAAATTGATGCTCGTAGTAAGTTTTTACCGTGCGATAGGTGATTTCTTGCTCAAGGCAGCGGCAGATGATGGCTACTACGATGGCCAGCTGGGAGATTTGTAGCTCATTGGGGTAATCACCGCAGATAACGCGACGCTGTTTGTCGTATTGGTAGCCCGTGTTGCTATAGCACAGGTTTTTGCCGCAGCACAGCGCGATGTGGATTTGGTTGCTGAGTAGGCCCCATTCGTCGATTCTATCTAACAGGCTCAGGCGGGGGCGATAGATATCACCGTTTTTATCGATGCAGAGATGGAATTCGTCGTAAATATCACCGTAGTGGCCCCATGTATAGTGTAAAAAAATAGTACGCTCATGGTCTTCTCTGGCTCGCTTGGCCAGGTCCAATAGCATACTATGGGTTATCTTAGCAGGTCTTATCATCATTTTCATTTTGCTCATCCTTTTTTTGCCTCCCCCGGTGGGGGAGGCTCTTTGTTTTTTCTTATTTGGCTGCTGCGATGACTCTGGTCAGAGCGTCAATGTTGGCGCTGAGCTGGTCGATTTTGCTTTCCATGCGCACGAGCAGATAACAGCTCACCAGCATGGGGAAGCCATAGTTCGCAGCCGCAGTCAGCATTTGGTCTAGTTCCATAATGGTCATCCTTTCGTTTTATTTTTAATGTTTGGCTCCCCCACCGGGGGAGCCATCTTTAGCTACTCCTTACAGCAGCACGTTGTACTCGCAGGTGTGCATGCGTGCTTCCACGATTTCCACCAGGTCGCCATGCGCGCTGTTAAAGATATTCTTATCAATAATCAGCTGCATAACTTGGGTTGCTTCCTCCAAGGTCACATCCTCGCGCGGGTCGTTAACGACCAAAATGCGCTTGTTGCCATTGGTGCATCTAAAAACCAGTTGTAATTCCATTCAAAATTCCTCCTTAAATTAAATAATTAATGGGGTTTCCCATTACATCACTTCGCTGAGCATGCTCTTCTCAGTAATGCTGATGTCGCTCAGCTCCTTGTTGATGAGCCCTGCGATGCTGTTGCCCACTGCGAAGATATCCTCATTGGAGGCAGTCTCCTTCACATTGGGATAGTTGTGGCACTTAAACTTATCAGTGCCGCTGGCAGTGTAGCCATCCTTCACGTTAATACCAAGAGTGCGTTTTGCAATAGTCTTTTCAATTGCCATTTGTAAAATCTCCTTTCGTTTTTAGGAATTAATGCATGGGTGCAAGTAACAGCAGCACCTTGCTGTAGTGCTGTGCAAGCTCCCGAATGCGGTCGCCACCGCGAACGAATTCCTCGTCACTATCGGGCACCCAATACAAATCCCAGCGGGTTTCGCTGTCGCCACTGCCGGCCCCGTAGCCATCGGCACAGGCGGCCTCGGCGTGAGTCATCACTGCCTCAGCGTCCAGCTTAAGCCCCAGCCCTGCACAGAGCACCGCGACCACCTTAGCCAGTGCTACGAGCTGCATGGTGGTGGGCGGATAGCTGCCCAAATCGGGGGTTTCGCCCTGCCAGCTGGCATCCAGCGCACAGCACAGGGTGATGCCAATGCTGCCGCTATTGCGCTGGTAGGTGTGGGCCTTGCGTTCATCAAGGCTGGCGCAGGTGCGATACACCTTGCCGTCGCCATCGATGTTCAGGTGGTAATCATCAAAGAATTGATTATACCGCCCTGCGGTCCAGTGCAGGTAGATGTGCTTAATTTTGCCACGGTTGGCCATGGCCTCGCTGAGCAGCTTGCCTAAAGAGATTTGAGTGGGGTTAGTAACTTGCATAGCATAATCCTTTCTCACCGCGCTGCCTTACTCATGTTTAACCGGTGTGCACTTTGGGGGAGAGGGGGGCGGTGGAGACAAGTTCGACATGATTTCAACCCTCTCATATATATAAAGGCAAAAAAAGGCCATTTATTTACCTATCTCCCAAAAAATATTTTAAAAAATTTTTTCAGTACCATAGGTAAATAAACGGCCAATAATCGCCTTTATATAAGTGAGTTCTTCTTTTTATTCTTTCTTTGTTGGTTTCTTTCTTCTTTTTCTTCTTGCCATAAAAATCATAAGTATTTACTCTAGTAAATACTACCTTGAGTATAGCTTAGTTGTTAGTATAGGTAGAAGTAGATAGGAGTGCCTATGCTACCTGCAAGGAAGCGTGATACTAACAAGATAAGTATGTCAGTAGCTTGTGCAGCTTTTTTAATGCTGCTTGTTGATGCATATAGGCCACCTTAAAGCTGATGCCTTCTTGCAGACGATACTCTTCAAGAGTAAGGTTGTGAATGAATATAGCTTCGATAACTTTTCTTTGTTTTTCAGTAAGATGTTCCATAAGATATGCTACAAGGCTCTTATTTTCTATTTTTTCCACGAATAAATGCTCATCAGAAACAGCTAAGCTGCTGCCACTATTTTCATTAGCGTCCAAGCAGGTGCAATCAGAGACAGAGATACCCTTAAAGGCCTTGTGGAATAATTCATAACGCAAGGTGGTTTTGAGAAGGCCCGGCAGTTTTAAATAGCTCGGCTTATCATATCTTTGAATGTAATCCAGAAAAATTTCCCATGCAGTATTTACTGCGTCTTCACCAAGACTTTGGATAATGTAGCTACGATGCGCCTCCTTCATAATCAAGGGTTCAAAATTCTTACATAGCGTTTCGATGGCGGTCTTATCGCCTTTTTGCGTAGCCTGAACAAGCTTCTTGAGCTCAGCAGCAGATTGGTAGTGTTTTACAGTTTTCAATTGTTGTCCCGTCCTTTCAGAGTTATCGAAAGATAGATAACTTTCCAAAAATTAGACGGGCCCGTCTTATATGTCGACACAATTATGATAACTCATTAAATTGAGAATTGCATGCTAAGTTAGAAATACTCACTACATGTAATAAACTTCTACATTAAATGAAATTCTATAATTTTAAGTGTAAAATTTTATCTTAGGAGTGAGTGTTATGAGAACTTTTGAGGACGCATCGTATTTAGAACGATTTGGTGTTGAGCTGGTTAGGTATCGATATCATTTTCAGCTAACTCAGGATGAAATGGCTGAAAAATGTCATTTGACTCGTTTCGTAATTATTGGGCTGGAAAAAGGCAGAAGCAAATTAGATTTCGAAACGCTAACTAAGCTATATTTAGAATGCGATGAATATCTGTTTTTTATGTTGCTATATTCCTTTTATGGGAAGCATCTGCTTGAAAAGCTTCCTGCAGACTTTCCTATGGTTTCTCGTGAAAGGCTAGCGGAATGGGTGGATGGTTTGAGGAAGGTTTATCCCGTTTACGGGCCGCGTTACTATGACAGGGAAGGCAGACGGGTATATAAAAAGTTATAGGCAAATAAAAAAGCCCCCGGCGCAGTTTGCGTCGGGGGCATGTTTTACTTATGTTATTTTTTAACACAAAAAGATACTCATAAGAAAATAAATCCGAGGTGCCAAGGATATTGCTCCAAAGTGCCAAAACGACACTTTAGCTGGCAGTTTAGAATTATCCATGTAGGAACTGCCTCTTTTAAAGATCATTAAGAATAATCCTGCTGTTTTGTTTCTTACGAACATTCTTTTCGGTAACGTTTCGTTAGGTATAAATTTTTAGTATAATCGTCTCTTCTTAAGAGTACACAGGAATAACGGCTCCCCTTTTCGGGGAGCCGCTTTTTGCTTACGCTATTCTTCCTTTTTTTCTTCTTCGATGCGCAGGGTAGTATTATCCTGTTGCAATACTACCTTCTCTTTATTAGCAGTATGCAAAATCTCACTCATGGGTCGAGCAGGCTGCTCAAATAGGTCGAAGCGGTCAAAGGAGCCTGCTGGATTACCATAATGGGCTGCAAAGCTATCATTAGCCTTGAAGTCAACCAGCTTGCCGCTCAAGTCCTCCGCACTCCAACGCTGGTTAGCACTTCTATAATCTGTGTCGATATGCAGGAGCAGACCATTAGAGCGTTGGTAATTAGAAGTATCGACATACAGATTCATCCACGCATTATTGCTCATGCCCTGACCGAAAGTATCAGGAGCGCTACCAGCCTGCTGCAGACGTGCTTTGAGCTCCTTCATAGTAGCTAGAGCGCGCATTTCAGCCTGCTCACCCTCGCGCACGGCCCGGAATTCATCCGCAGTTACCCGCATGTTAAGGCCAGTGTTAGCACTGCCATCGCTCAAATCATAGTACAGAGTATTGCTGCTGTCGTGGTAAGGAGTCGTGCCGCCGCCGTAAACACCGGTTACATAGCCTTGGCTCTCGAAGTGAGCCTCGCCACCCACATGAAGCTTATCAATGCTCATCGTACCACCGATGCTTACGTTTGCATTGGTTACATTCATGGTAGTAAAGCGTACATCGCCCTCAACCTGCATGCCAAAGTCACTCTTCATGGCGCCATTGCCGCCTGCCTCGCCCACGCCGTTGACGTCGACGATTAGGGTACCCTCGTTGCTGCTGCGAGTGATGGTGCCCACGCCGGAAACGATATTGCCAGCCCCATCAGTATGCTTGAAGGAGTTGCCCTGAAGCAGGAGGTGATCGCCCACGGTGATGTCGTTCACGATGATGTCGGAGCCAGCGCTTTCGGTATAGAGCACAACATCATCGCCCTTAATAGTGCCGATGGTTACGTTACCAGACTTGGTGCCTGCAGCCGCAGTATCACCGGCAATGAGCTCTTGAATATTGATTTCGCCATATTTTACTACAGCACTAATGGAACCGTTCAAGGCACTTAGTCCAGAGCCAGCAGCGTTACTAGTGATGCCACCATTAGCTGCTTCAGTCCCTTGGCTATCCAGCACGATGCTGCCATTTTGCGCGGTTACTGCGCTATCGTTCCTAATTGCTCCTGCCGCAGATGTCATAATTACATTCTCTGCTGCTGTAATGGCTGCGCTGTTGGAGTTAATTACGCCCTTATTGCCATCCATGCTGATGGAGCCAGCGGTAGAAGTTACGGAGCTGCCGTCCTTAACCTTCAGCGTGCCATTTACGGATTGCAGCGTTACATCGCCCACTGCGTCAATAGCTGCGAAGTTCGTGCCAACAGTCATATTCTTGCCACTGACCAAGGTCAGACTCTTTTCACTATGCATATTCATAGTGTTGTAGAGATAGCCTTCACGAGCTTCCATAGCCAGATCAGCATCACTTAAAACCATACCCTTATCGTAGTAGTACTTGGTGCCATCGTTGAATTTAGCAGTGTTGCTACCTACTTCATAACCAGTCTTACCAAGATAAGTAAACCGCTCCGCACCATTTATCAGCTTGAAGTTATCATAGTTAGTAGCATTGCCGTAATCGGTTTTGAGGCTGATGGAGCCCTTGCCATCCACGTTATTGGGATTCAAGGCTACCAAGTCACCGCGGTTGACAACGTCGCCCTTGCGATATGCTTCAACATCATAATTGATAGTCTCTACAGCTACAAAGGTATCATTATTAGCCTCATAAAGATAGCCGATGATGGTCTTAACAGTTGCATTCTCTGGAACGGTTACATCATTAACCATTTCTGTTTCCTGACCATTGAGGACATAGTACTTCTTGGTCACGATGATGCTGCCCTTAGGAATATTGGCCACAGTGCCTTCAACCACAGTATTGCCGTTAATGCCCACGTATTTTACTTGGTCATCATAGTCGGCACCTGCATGCAGAGTTAAATTGCCGTTAAGTGCCACAACATCGCCATCAAGCATATTCACAACAGTGCCCTTTTCTGCGTTCAAGGTAATATCACCATCAACAGAAACCAGACTAGCTCTGTTAACCAGATTGCCATCCGTATCGCTCAGCGTAATGTCGCCGCCAGCCATAATCATTTGACCGTAGCTGCCAATGCCCTTTTGCGCTTCTAAAGTAACATCTCCTAAAGCTACCAAATAATCCTTAGTGTTCACAATCTCGCCATTGACAGCGGATAATGTGATGTTGCTAGTCGCAATGTTGTAGCTGATGTTGCCACTTAAGCCAGCACTCTTATGGTCATTTTGAGCCAAGGTCTTTTCATAATCATTGCTGCCAGTTGCCTTGCTATAAGTATTGAAATCATCGTAGTTATAAACATTGCCAAACTGGGATTTCAGTTCAATACTACCGCTATCGGCAGCATCGTTGACTGCATCGCCTACTGCGATGATATCGCCATAGTTTGTAACGCTATATCCATTACCAGCACTATCCTTGCCATAGGCCTCTAGTTTAACCGTACCACCCAAGGTAATGATATCGCCCGGATGATATCCTTGAGTAGTAGCCTCTGCTGCGCCGTTAATGACATTACCATGTTCAGCCTTTAAGGTTACATCACCATATACGGACTCCAGCACTGCAGTGTTCACCACATCACCCTGAGTTGCAGTCAAGGTAATGTTCTTACCAGCATAGACATTATAGGAGAAGTTGGTCAAGCCCTTAGCTGCGGTGAGGGTAATATTCTCGCCGGACTCCAGAGCTTTATCGTTGTACAGATGACCATGTTCAGCACTGAAAACGATGTTGCCAGTTGCGATATCCTTGCCCTTGTAGCTATTGATAGTATCACTAGAATTAGCTACGGAAAGAGTATTGAAATCATCGTAGTTGGTTAGATTGCCTTGTACAGCTTCCAAGGTAATGGTGCCGCCCAACGCCATAATATCGCCTGCGTTAAAGACGGAGCCGTTCTTGAGAGCAGTGTAGTATACATCGCCAACTTTAACAACGTATTCTCCATAAGCATTCATAGTAGGCTCTTGAGAATCCGTTAACACTTGCAAATTGCCCTGAGTATCAAAGTAATAGTAATAGCCATCGGTGCTCTCAGCCTTCAAGGTTACATTGCCATTGCCACTGAGCAAATCAGCGCCGCCCTTATTGAAGATTACACCATCCGTAGAAACGATGCTGATGTTGCCTGTCACAGCCTCCATTACGCCATAGTTAAGCACATCATCATGAGATTTCATAGTAATGTTGCCATTATTGGTATGGTAATTACCATAGTTCATGATGTCGCCGCCAGTGGTTACGCCACTAGTATTGGCCACACCAGCTGCGGTAACTGAAATATCGCCCTTACCGTTGATGGTATAGTTGCCGTTGTTGCGCACCTCTTTACCACCTGTTACAGCAATATTGCCATTTTGCGCCACAGTATAATTGCCCACATTGGCAATTTCCACGCCTGCATCAACATAAATATCGCCAGCATCAGTTACCACATAATCACCAATATTGAAGATATTGCCCGCTGCTTGCAGGGTAATGCCTTGCTTAGCAGTAATATCAGCCTTAGTATCATAGTTAGCACCCACGCCATTTCTGATATTGCCCACAGCTTCATTGCCAATGTAAGTGCTATGCTTCTCAGCCTTGATGGTCACAGTGCTGTTTTGAGAGGTGATTTGGTTTTGGTTATCGATGCTGCCGTTCACAGTACGCAGCAGCACCTCTTGAGCAGCTGTGATGCTGCCGGTGTTGGTGATATTGTTGACAACTATAAAATTATTATTATCCTTGGTCTCGTAAACTCCAGCCGCAGTCATAGAAACGCTGCTATTCTTAGAAGTCATGCTACCGTAGTTGGTAACATTACCCTTATAAGAGGTGAGAAGAATTTGCTCCTTGGCAGTTACATTGCCTTCGTTGTGAATGGCTGTACCATTATTTACGCCCACTGTTGCTTGCAGAGTTACACCGCTGTTTTCTGAGATAATATTGCCTGTATTGCTCAGCAGCAACCAGGAATCCAAATCCACAAAATCATATGCTTTAATATCACCGCTGTTATTCAAATTACCCTTGGCATCAATCAAAACATAATCTTTTTGGGAAATGATATTTCCCGTATTCTCAAGATCCTGTTGTGCCTTCAGCTCAACCTCGTCCACAGCAGTAATGCTACCACTATTACTCAAGCTACCAACTGCATCAATATTCACATGACCACTGGAATAAATGCTTTGGGTGTTGGTGATGTTGCCCAGAGCATCCATATCCACAAACCAGTTGGACTCGATAGCGCCTGTATTATTAATATTACGTTTAGAATCAATATCAACTAAGCCCTCGGCCTTGATGTTGCCTCTGTTGTACAGTTCATCATCGGCTACCAATATAACCTGACCCTTAGCGTCCACTGTACCGATATTTCTTAAGTCATCCTTAGATGTCATCAAAACACTGCCATCGGCTATAATGTTAGCGCTATTATAAACGCCGCGGAAGTCATCAGCAGCAGTATTTTTAGTTTCAATGATTACATTGCCTCCGGCCTCGATGGTGCCATTTTTAGTACTGCCTGTAACAGGCTTAGTGGTATCATTATAGAGCATGTTATAAACTGCGTTAGCTGCTGTAAGTTCAACATTGCTCTCCAAGGAAGTAATCTTAGCAGTATTGATGATAGAGTCACCAGCTGCAAGCTTCACTTCACCTTGAGCTGTAATAGCATCTGTTGCAGCATCGCCCAAATTGATAATATCTTTTCCAGCTAAAATATCTACATAACCTTCGGTAGAAGTAATACCAGCGAAGTTATAAACATTGCCTGCCAAAGCATCCATGTCAACGCTGTTCACAGCCTGGATAGTGTCATTATTTTCAATATAGCCCTTCCTAGCTAATAAAGCAGCCTGTGCAGTTGCTTTAATATCATTATTGTTGATAATATTCTTTTCAGCAGTCAAGGTCACATTATTGCCTTCGACGGTGCCATTAGCATCAAGCAAGATATCGGCTTCGTCGTTGATAACAGTTACATTGCCCGTAGCCTTCAGCATACCATTGAGATTGATATCATTCTCCTCGCCATTATCAAAATTATGGAAGAGGATATTGCCATTGACAATTTGCTCGTTGGCCACAGTTATGGACAAATCGCCAACAGCAGAGCGACCACTGCCCACAACGATATCGCCGTTAGTAGCCTCTAGCACAACATCCTTGAGCTCGTTGAACCTGCTGCCCAAATCAATGGCAGTTTCCACTGCACCAGTGCCGCTATTACCAGCCTTCAAGATCAAAGCATCGATAATCTTGATATCGTAACCATTCTTAGCGTTTAGGCTATTATCATAGTTTTGCTTAATATGTCCATTAATTGCGGTAAGACTTGCTTCCTTAGCAGTTAATTCATCATCAGTCAGAATAATGCTCTGTTCTGCCGTGAGATTTACTTCGCCAGTTTCGGTGCCCAAGGAGCCATTATTTTGCTCGATATTGCGACCAGCTTCCACATTGATAGTGCCATTGTTAGCGATGACGCTGCCATTGTTAATATAAACATTCGCAGCAGCTTTTACTTTAACATGCCCCTTGTTGGTAACTGTAATATCGCCAGTATTATAAACATCATCATTGGAATTGATAGCTACAATATTCTTAGCCGTGATGGTCGCATTATTATAGACGCCACCTAAAACATCATCAGCTAAAAGCTTAGTTGCACTGATAGTAACGCTGCCATTTTCTGCCTTGATAACACCAGCAGCGTTTGCAGGAGCACCCTCAGGCTTTTCAGTGCTGGCAGAGGTAGTATTGATCACAGCCTGACCTGCTATAAGCTCCACATTGTTATTGGTCGAGGTAATGCTTGCTAAGTTCCACAAAAGCTCGCCTGCGTTCATAGTTACCTTTTCAGCAGCTCTGATTTCGCCACCAACATTGAAAATGTTCTTAGCTGCCTTCAAAGTAGCAGTATTTTCTGCAACAATGCTATGCTCATTGTAAATGCTGCCAGCAGCGTCGAAGCTTACATCCTTGCCACGTACAGCATTATTGCCAGTTACCTCAATATCGCTCTCCTCATTGATCAGAGTGATATTGCCGCTAGTTTGCAGGGTGCCATCCACCACGATGTCGTTGCCATGCTCCCCAGCAGCCAAATTATTATAGTTATGAATTGTGATATGGTCAGCCAATTCTGCGCCAGTCTTAATGGCAACGCGCAAGTCAGTATCACCTGTGTTGCCATTGCCAATCAGGATACCGCCCTCGGTCTGACCACCGGCCACATCCAGGTATACCTGCTCCAGCTTGTTTTCCTTGCTACCCAAGGAAACGCCCTTGCCAGCCTTCACAGTCAGGCTTTGTACCTCTACAGCATGGCCAGTCAAATCTTCATTAGTAACCTGTTTCATGGTGCCAGCAGTTGCAGTTAAGCTAGCGACCTTAGCAACCATGCTGCCATCGGTCAAGGTAATATTGTTACCTGCGGTTACAGTAATAGCGTCATCGGCAGCAGTACCGATTGCCTTGAGCTTACCATTGCTTTGCTCTACGTCATGAACCGCAGTGATAACGATATTCTTGCCCACCACATCGCCACTGCTTTGGCTAATATTATTTTGAGCAGTCATGGTTATAGTATTAGCCGCTGTGATATTACCCTTGTTCTCCAAATCCTTGTTGGAATTGATGATAACATCTTCACCAGCTTCGATATCGGCATCGTTATATACGCCGATAGTGGCTGCAGTGCTAGCATTATTGTTGGTAGAGATGATTACATTACCAGCTGCCTTCACAATGCCTTTGCCAGTATAATCGCCATATTCGGTAGTATTGGCAACTCTATTGTCGGCCTCAAGAATAGCATTGCCACCAGTAGAGATTACTTTAGCTAGATTCCACAGAGTGTCCGTTGCATCCAAGCGAACGTCGTTAGCAGCTTTAATCTCACCACTCAAATTGAAAATGCTGGAGCCAGAGTTGGCTGTAACTGCACCATTAGCATCCATATTACCAGTATTAAGAATGGAGCCATTTTCCGTGAACATGATTACATTTGTTGCAGCAGTAATATTGCCACCATTCATAATGCTCTTGCTAGCCTGCAAATCTACATAGCTGCCAGAGGTAATATTGTTATCATTATCGATGCTGCCTGCCGCACGCAGGGTAACCACGCTACCATTGATTTCTGCGCCAGCAGCCTCTAGAACATGGATATTGCTTTCATCGTTGATGATATTAATCGTTCCATCGGCCTTGAGCAAGCCGCTTACAGTTATATCGTTACCCTTTTCGCCAGCAGCAAGATTTTGATAGTTATGAATATCAATATTGCCGTTCACAAGCTTGTTGGGAGTATCCTTATCAATGATGACATCCAACGTTACATCGCCAGTATTGCCGTTGCCGAGAATGACATTGCCATTATCAGTAGCCAGCTCTACCTTATGCAGCTTATTGAACCTGCTACCCAAATCGATACCATAATCGCTATTATTCGTAGCATTGATACCATTAGTGAGTACTTGCAAAGTATCGCTTACGCTGAGAGCATAGCCATTAGCATTAGTAACACTGTTATCATAGGTTTCATCCACGTAGCCAAGCGCTATGAAATCAGCCTTCTGCGTCTCCATGCTACCGCCCTTGAGCAGGATATTGCGGTCCGCTTCTAGAGTTGCTTTTTCAGTAGCCTTAATTGTGCCAGCCGTATGAATTACATCGTACTTGGAATCCAGTGTTACACTCGCTGCTTCCAAATTAGCCACAGCACCGCTGGCGCCAATCTCGATATTGGCTTCATCGTTGATAAGGGTGATGGAGCCAGTAGCCTTCAGATTATCGTTGACGACGAGCTTATTCACGCCGCTGCCATCGTCATAGTTGTGTACAGTCAGGCTACCCTTGAGCTGGCCTACGCCTTCCGCAGCATGAATGCTAACACTCAAGTTGCCCTCTGTGTCGTTACCACTGCCGATAGTAATATTACCCTGAGTACCATCGGTAATAAAGACGTTGCTCAGATGGTTGTATTTGCTACCCAAATCAACAGTCAAGGAGTTACTCGGAGCTTGGTTAGCAGTGATGTACAAATCTCCCGCATATACTAAGCCACCGTTTGCAGCCTCAGCATTATTGTATTGCTGGGTAATAGTTCCCTGCTCACTGGTCAGTCGAACCACATCGGCCTGCAGCAAGCCACCATTGAGTTGCATATTATTGGCTGCGGTTGCTTGCAATGCTTTAGTCCGAACACTGCCACCGCTTACGAGCATATCGTTGCCAGCACGCATGGTAATTTGATCGCCAGCATCAGCATTCATAATCTGACCATCTTCGATAGTCAAATTATGTCCTGCATTCATGCTGATTATTGCATTGGTTTGAGCTTGGCCAAAATCGCCAATCTCACCACCAGCTACAGTGATATCGTTGCCCTGCAAAGCAATTTCTTTACCAGTTAATTGACCGCCGCTTACCAGCAAAGTATTGTCAGCATTGACATTGAAGCTGCCGGTATTTTCTTGAGCTACAATTTCATCAACGTGGATAGTGCCACCGCTGATGGTCGTATTTTTAGCAGCAATGGAAACTATATTACCGCTGATGCTGCCACTAGTTATTTTTGCGTCAGCCTTTGCCTTAAAGGTAGCCTTATCTGCAACAATTACAGAGCCTTTTTGATCAAGATAAGAGCCTGCGTCAACAGTTAGTTGGCCGTTGCCGTTATTTTGGACAGTTATACTACCGCCATTGAGCCAAACCTGTCTTACAGAAGCAATATTCACATCGTTACCCGCAATGGAGCCACCTGCAACAATCGCATATTCATCTGCGTTAAAGGCAACGCTGTCGCCTGCTAGCGCACCCTTGGTAGTAATCGTATTGCCATAGACGGTCAAAGCTGCGTTACTGTCATCATTATGCGCAGTAATGGTGCCGCCGGCGAGATTTACATTGTACCAATTATGCTCTTGGCCAGCAGTAATAGTCACATTTTGACCAAAAATATTGGCATTATTATTGACGTCAATTTCAGCTTCTTGATTGGTGATAGTGATGTCGCCAGCAGCTGTCAAAGTATCGCCAAAGGCAATCTTATTAACCTTGCCAGAGCCATCCGCATAGTTAATAATTGTCAAATTGCCATTTACTCGACCGTTCCCATTAGTCAGCACAGTCAAGTCGTTGGTATTTTGGTTATTGCCACTGCCGATGGCCACAGCGCCATTAGTGTTAGCTACGGTTACCTTTTCCAGCTGGTTAACAGTGCTATCCAAAGCGATTGCACCCTTGGCAGTTGCAGTCAAATCAGCCACATCCACTACAAAGCCAGTTTCTGCTTCAGTAATGGCACGATTGGTAGCTACCAAAGCTGCCTTATCAGCAAGCAAAGAGCCCTTGGTCAAGGCAATGCTATCGCCTGCAGTAACATTAGCATTGGCAGCAGTTACCACCGCGCCAGCATCACCGGTCATAACAACATTCTTACCCACCAGGCTTACATTGCCATTGAGCGCAGCAGTGCTATTCTTAATTGCAGTTGCTGTAATGGTACCGCCGGTGAGATTTACGTTGTGATTTTCAGCCTTGAGCAGTACATTATTGGCCGTAATCGCTGCACCGCTAGTGACATCGATATCGGTCTCATCGTTGATTAAATTGATGTTGCCGGTTGCGCCCAAAATCTGATTTACAACGATCTTGTTCGCATCGCCACTAGCATAGTTGTGCACGTTTAGGCTGCCATCAAACTCATTAACGTCAGATCCAGAGGTGTAGCCCAGGCTTACATTCAAATCAGCAGCAGTGGTATTGCCATTGCCGATGACAACCTCGCCGCTGGAGCGCTTGTCCACAATGACATTCTGCAGCTGGTTCAGCTTGCTATTCAAGCTAATACCTTGAGCATTGAGAGTCAGATTGGTCACTGACATTTGGTAATTATCAACTGCGCCCTCGGTATAGGACTCAACGATAGTGCTATCAACCCCAGCCGCTGTAGCATAGGTGACCATGCTTACATCATCCGCAGTTAGGCTACCCTTGGTAAGCATTATCTTGTTACCTACGTTAAACAACGTATTAGCATTGTTGTTCGCATTATGAACAGTGATAACAGTGCCGTTTTTATTAGCATCAGTACCGACCAACAAATTGCCATAAGTATATACGTTCAGGCTCTCGCTAGCAGTCAAGCTGCCTGCATTGAGCAGCACATCACCAGCAGCACGCAGCACCAATTCCTTGCTCTCCAAGGCTGCGTTATTTACAGTCAGGTCATTTACAGCTTCCAGTGTTAGCTTGTTGCTACCAACGATACCTGTAATGTTGTTCGCAGTCAGATTCTTGCTGCTTCCAAGATAAGTGTCAGGAGAATTGATGCTGATATTATTGTTCAGCGTTAAATTATCCGTAATATAGATGGTCGCAGTTTCGCTTGCGCTGACAGCGTTCTCCAGATTAAGCGCGCCATCTACGTAAATGCCTACATTCTGCACAGGCACGCTTTCATTTGTCGAAGCAACAGTCAGATTCAAAGTACCCGCCGGGCCCTGAGCTACTGCAGTCTTGCCATCCGTGCTAGCCACGCCTGTTACATAAACGTTGTCAGATGCTTTCAAAGTCACATGACTTACATTGACATCCTCGTTAGAGATAGCAGTGCTAGCAGAATTCAGAATGCGAATGCCATTGTTTTTGCCACGATAAACAATGGGTTTATTATTAGAGTCAACAAGAACATTGCCGTCCTTATCGGTTTCATAAGTAGGCTCGCCAATGCTGCCGCCGCGAGCCTCCAGCACAATGTCGCCGTTATTCTCCGCACGGATGTAGTTCACAGCGTCGGTGCCGTTCACAACGCCCATGATGATGTTCTGGTCGGAGCCTAGGTAGATGTCGCCGCCGCTGGAGATATTGCGAACCATCAACGGGTTAAAGCCCTTTTGATCCACATAAACGCCACCGGTTGCAATAGCGCTCAAGCCATCTGTAGTCTTGTCCTCGCCCAACAGCTTGGTAGTAAAATGTACTGTATCAGTACCGACGGAGCCACCAGCAGCCGTAATCACCAGGTTCTGGCCCGTAATTGCAGGCAGATTAGTGCTAGCGGCATTGTAAATACCGCCCAAGCTGGTCAAGGTAACCTCGCCCACATTGGTCAAAATATTGTTAACAAAAAGGTCTTTATTTTGAGTTATAGGAGTGCCTTCACCATTGGTAAGCTTCTGCTCACGGCCTTGCAAGAAAATATCGCCATGCAAAGCATTGCCGCTGGCATCACTAGTGGCAGCAGATTGAATAGTGAGCTTGCCATTGACCACAGTGGTCCCTTGTTCAGTTGTCTCTATCTTAGTAGTCTGCTGAATACCAATGGGAATGGTTTCCGTATAAACAGCATATGTGTGCCCATTATCACCGGTCTCCCAAGTAACCTTGGTAGAAGCGTCCAGCTTGCTCAAGGCCTTGAGATCATCAAGGTTCTTGTAATTGCCACTGGCATCCTTATCCAGTAAGGTAGCAGTATCAATTCTCTTCTCAATACCACTATTCAAACCAACGCTATCAGCCACATTGATAGTAATATTATGGCCAATGACATTAGGATCCTTATCAGAAGTGCTGGGTAACGCGGAAGCCTCAGGGTTCACGATGCTATCTTGGATTGCATAAAGTAGAGCATAGGTATCCCATGCTTCATAAGCACCAATATTGCTCTGCGAGCTAATAGCTTCCTTCGTATCCTTTGCTACCTGTGAAGCTTCCAAATAATTTGCTGCGGAAGTATAGCCATTATATTTGGCAGTTAGCTCCTCTAGGCGTGCTTCTTGTTCTGCTGTGCGATCTGTAAGAGCAGACAGCTCCTGCATCTGCTGATACTCAGTATTGATAGATGCAGAATAATCATTCAACATCTGGTTGCGCAAATAATCATCGGTCTTGAAGCTACCATTATCATCATAAGCGCCAAATTCAGCTTGATATTTTTCAAAAGAAGCCTGCTCCTCTTCAGTGCGCTCAGTTTTATTCTTTAGTTCAAGATATGTATTGAAGCGAGCTTCTGCATCCGTCCTCAGGCTGGACTTGCTCGAAATCATAGAGCTATCGCCCTCGGTTACAATACCCAATTCCCTCCAGCGCTGCACCATATCATCAGCGTCGCCGCGGTCGCTGGATACATAGGGCAGAGCATCCTCAACGCTGCCATGAGCCACTGTTAAAGTAACATCACCTTCGGTGGAATAAATTCTACCGATACGCATATTGCCATCAACCTGCTCCAGATTAATATTACCCTTTGCAGAAGCATTTACAGAAGCGTCCAGAGTATCCAAGCCTATGGGCTGCTGGCCTGCATAAAGCTGCAAGGCGGAGTAGGTTACATTGTGATTTGCATCCTCGCTCTTTTGTCCATAAATAGAGCCATTATTAGAAGTCAAATCAATACGGTCAGCAACAATCAAGCTGCCTGTTTTTTGGGAAATGTTGCCCTCCGGCCCAGTGGTAGTAATTTCTACCAAGCCGGTCACGCCCGTAGTCTTAAGGCCATTTGTGTTCACAGGCACGGAATTAACATTATTATTGGTAACTACGGAGCCTATATTACCCAAAACCACGTTACCCTTAGCTAGATATGCACCCTTAACGGTAACATCTATGCTATTTTGGGCAATAGCATTTTGATTACTCATGCTGTTGACAGCACTTAAATTTACAGTATCCCCTGCAATAACGGTAATATCCGTTATATCCTTGGCAGCGGACAGATTAATATTGGCACCATACAGAGCACCGCCGCTTTGGATCAGGGAGCCATTTTGTGAAGTGATGTTGACCGTACCCTTTTCATTACGTCCGGTGATGACGTCATTGACTTTAGTTTCATAAAGTGCAGTATTACCAACAGTACCTGTCAGCTCAATATTGTTAATTGATGTGACGTTGACATTGCCACTGTCCGCATTATTACCAACAAATTTAATATTAATAGGGTTATCTGCCTTTACGCTGGCATCATAGGTATAGAGGTCACCAGTGGTCCTAGTCCAGATTACTACATAATGTTTATTGATGCCCCACAGACCCGTAGAGAACTTGCGCTCACTTTCCTTGACGGTCTTATCAGTAACTTTCTTATGAGTTACAGTGACAAAGCTATTATTAGCAGCAGTAGTATCTAATCTGATAGTTTCGCCGGGAGCACGATCCTTATTATTTTCGAGACCTGTTTGATCGGGTTGCACATGATTTTCCTCGGTCCATTTAGCAAGTGTTTCGGTATCTACACCGTTATCCCACATGCCCCAGCCACCTTCTTTAAAGTCCTTGCTGTAGCGGTTAAAGGTGGTGACTTCCTTGCCGGTGGTCCAGGTATAACGCAAGCCCGTTTGCGGAGTATAATCATAAGAGCCAGTAAAACTGCTAGGGGTACCAGTAGAAGCAATCTTGCCTCCAGCAAGAATGTCCTTTACAGTTACCTTGCCATTGGTAATTTCCGTGAGCTTGCCTTGAGCTGTATCAGTAATACTTACTAGGCCAGCTACCTCATGGGTAATCAAATCGCCCACCTGTAAATCGTAGCTAGTAGTATTGTTAACATTAATATTGCTTACGCCGTCTAGGCAAACAATTTTGCCATTGCCGGTGCTGGAAATGCGGCCCGTGAGATAAATCTTACCGCCGCTGGCATCTACATTTTGTACCAAAATTTTCTTGGTAGAGGGATTATAGTATACATTCAAGCGATACTTATAGCAGCCATCCGCAGCACTCCAATAAGCCCCGCCATCAATAATTTTATACTGCTCGCCAGAGGTGACAACACTATCGCTAATAGCCTTGCCATTATAAGCATTATTAATTTGGGTGATGCGAGCTTGAACAGTGGCATCAGAAATATCGGCATAGTAATCCCCAAAGCCGCTTTGGATAACACCGTTAATGTTGATGTCGGAAGCGTTAATATAAACACTGCCACCTGCAATATAGCTTCCACTACCCTTACTGTTATCAGCAATAGGTGTTTCTACATAGCTTAAAGTATAAGTACCATCAGTCTTTTTGATAATTTGCTGATATTGTGCATCGTATTGCTGGCGCACGTCTGCACCAATATTGACAATGCCATCAGTATAGCCTTGGGTAATGTTGCCATTTTCTGCAATGATATTAATAGTGCTGCCACTAACAGAAACGGCATCCTTCACACCCACACCTTGCATAAGAATGCTGTCATTATCACTCTTAATGGTTACAGTACCCTCTTTAGAGTAAATTTTGCCCTGAATCTGAATATTGGCCATGGGTCTAAATTGACCTGTATAGCTTTTACCAGCTTCGACAAAACTATAATTCAGCGGTTTGCCATTATACTTACCATGAATATTGATAACGCCTGATTCGCCGTCCGCAGCCTCGATAGTATTAAAGCCAGCCCCAGCATTTCCCTTATTGAGCGCTTTAATGCTTTGGTTAAAGGCAGCAGTATTCGCTCCACTGACAGTGGTACCATTGTAAACAAGTTTGCCACCGGGGTCACCCACGATAATAGAGTTCACCTTGGTCATCAGGTTCGTATTGTTGGTAATATTAATTACCGGAGTACCCTGAGCCTTAGTAACGCCAGTACCACTGGAGCTCTTGAAAACGTCTGTATCCACAGTAATATTACCGCCAGAGCCCACCAATTCAGGAATTTCTACATAATCAACTAATAAGGATGCCTTTGGTTCAAGTACATAAGTGGGGTTCTGGGTATCGCTACCTTTTACTAGAACTCTTTCTGCGAGGCCCAGCGTCAGCATCTCCTCAAGAATGCGGGTTGCCTCTGCCTGATAGCCCAAATAAACCGCAGAATTTGTGCCGTCCTTTTCGTATTCATTCATCAAATCAAGGACAGCATTATAGCGGTCATACAAGGTATTAGCATAGTTTTCTGTGCCAAAGGTCAGAGAATTTTTAGTCAAGCCAGTGCTTGCGTTGGCATCAACTTTAACAGTTATTTGGCTTGCGTCCTTAGCTCCGGACACAGAGTTGCGCAGAGACTCATCCAGGATGACAATGTCCCCAGTATTACCAATAGTAATGTCGATTTTATTGGCAATACCAGCAACGACCTTGCCGTTTATGTCCACATAGTTATTGGCAGTCTTGCCATCAACAGTTTCACCCTTATCGGTGGTTACGAATTTAGAATCTCGCTTGCTGCTCCAAATACCCACATAGCGACCACTGGAAATACGAGCCATCTCACGGCCTGTAGAAGCATACAGATTGGTATGGCGCACACTGGTGCTGGCACTTGTTGCATCAACTGTAATCTGGTTATTCTGTCTGATGTCATTATTGACACTAGGCTTGATAGTAATAGGAATATCAGATCCTACAAAGTCCGTAGCTTCTGCATCCAAATCCAAGGTAGCAACGCTACCATCTGCATTTTTGCCAGCATAGAGATTGATGTCCTGTAAGCTATATAGATCACTGCCAGAAAGAAGATTGATTTTATTGTTACGTGTAAGATTATTATTTACAATAGCATCGGCACCACCCATTGCACCAGAGGAAAACTCAGAATAAGCGTAAGTAAAGAGCTTCAGGTCATCTGCTGCGGACAGGGTAATATCCTTATAAACATTCGTTGTTTCTAGCTCGGAATTTTCTACCTTCACTAGCTCATCATTGGTAATAGTATTGGTTACTACAGATTTTACGCCACCATATGCAGAAGCTGTATAAACATAACCATTCGTCTGCAGCTGCTCCTCGGTATGGGCAATTACTTTCAGATTACCACCACTAGTAAAATTGCTATTAAGCAAATTTACATGAGCAGTAGAGTTGATAGTATTGCCGATGCCAGAGGTATTAATGCCTATGATAGCATAGCCCTGACCCTTAACCATTTGAGCATAGCCTTCCCGACGGTTCATCTCCACAGTGTTTTCTGCTTCTAACAGCATATCGCTGCCACTAGTAATAGTTGCTCCGGTTGCATTGAGATTAGTATTGGCTGTGATGGTAGAATCCGCTCTAGCGTCACCGCCACCGGCAGCTGTTACACTCAAGGAGTCCGCTGCAAAGTTTGCTATATCCTTACGCAGAGCCTGGGCTTTAAAGGCGCCGATAGCTTCAAAGCGACCAGTAAGATTAACGGTAGTGGTAGTATTAACAGTATTTTCCACTCTGGCTGCATAGGGTGAAATGTTCATCAGGCCGGCGTTAGAGCCATCTGCCTTCGCTACAATATCATCACTATTGGATGCGAAAATATCGAAGCTGTTAGCGCTGATACCACTAGCTCCGGCATTTACCGTTGTAATAGCTTTACCCTCAGCATGACTTTGGGCAAAATTACTGCCACAGGCTGCACCTAAGCCCACTCTTACCGAATGGATATACGCATTGGATTTAGTGGCATTGGTAGCACCAATTTTCACATCTGCAGCACCATCTTCAATGCTGATAGCACCCACTGTAGTGCTTGCCTCCATATTGCTGAAGGTGCGTACCTTATCCACATTTATGGACAAAGCAGTTACACCTACAGCATGGTTAATTGCCTCAACGGTATATTCATCAATATATTTTTCAGTTGCTGCATCCCACTTCTTTTGAGAACTGGTATTGGTTTCGAACGCTACACTTTGACCCTTAAAGCTGTTCTTATTGCTTACATCAAGGATAGCCTTACCATTAGCCTTGGATACTACCAAACTGCCACCAGCAGCAACACCGCCAACACTTACACCAGCATTTATTTCATCCTTAACCAACGGACGATTTTCTGCCAACACACTAATATCCGCATTCACAGCTTTATTATTAACAATTTTGCTAGCACTAAAGCTATTAGCTTTATTAACATTCGCATCCTTGCCTAACTCGATTTTAACTTCAGTGCTATCCTCACCCTCTAATACAACACGACCAGCTACTAAACCGCCATAGTTTAAGCCAAAAGCACTGTTGTTAATCTTTGTTTGATTCCAGGCATGAATAGAGAGGGGATTTACACTTGTACTTGCTGCATTCACTGCTCTTAAGGTGGACCCATCAATGGTAATTGTATTTGTGCCATGATGCTTAATATAGGCAGTGGTATCCACATAGGAGCCCGCACTAAAGCCACCCTGACCGGTATAGCTCTTAATTTCACCATCGGTAGTGGAATCAACGGTTATGGTCTTGCCCTGTAGTGCCGCATTATCGATGTCAATAGTTAGCTTATCTTCCACATCAGTTCTATTGGCAGGCACACCAATATTAACAATGGCAATGGAAGCTTGTTTAATATCAATATCAGTATTGGTGGTAGC
>OBLI01001282.1_pt1 | contig 25023 bp, 19 predicted proteins | sample 1519701 | NCBI WGS metagenome assembly OBLI01 (sample SAMEA3663005, study PRJEB22513) | pig gut metagenome | biome: pig gut; feature: pig-associated habitat; material: faeces | place: France | collected 2012
CCCATGTCAAACGCCTTGAGGTTGGCCTCCACCACAGCCTCGCCCTTGCGGGCAAAGATAGTGGCGACGGCATCACGAAGAGCCTCAGAAGACAGAATCTCAATATATTTCGCCGCCATACCCAGCAGCACCACATTGGCCGAGCGTGCCGAACCGGCATCCTTTGCCACAGCCTCGATGTCGAGCATCACCACCTTGTTGGGCAAGGCGTTGAGTTCGTCGAAGAGAGCCTGCTCCTCGGGGTAGTTGGGGATGTTCACAAACGGTTTGTTACTTGTCACGATCACTCCGTCCTTTGCCAAATAAGGCAGATAGCGCAGAGCCTCCATCGGTTCCATGGAGATAATCACGTCGGCACCACCTTGTGGTATGAGGTCGCTGTAGATAGTGTCGGTGGAAAGGCGCAAGTTCGACTGCACGTCGCCGCCACGCTGACTCATTCCGTGCACCTCAGCCTGCTTCAGGTTGATGTTGGCCTTGGTGGCTGCCTCACCTATGATTGTGGCGATGGAGAGGATGCCTTGTCCTCCCACACCGCAAAGTATAATGTCTTTTTTCATTTCTTGTTCTGTTTAGCTCTCTCCCTCGCGTGTCTTGCTGCCGTCTGTATGCACTCGCGGCGCGGGATGATAACTGATACTCCGTTGTATTCAATCTCTTCGCGGATGGTGCGGGTGATTTCCTCCATATTCTTTGGCAGAGGAACCACCACTCTCACATGCTCAGGCTCTACGCCAAGTCCGATACATATTGCCTCAAACTTATTGGTTCCTGCCGAATCCTGACCTCCAGTCATACCGGTGGTGAGGTTGTCGGAGATAATCACCGTGATGTTCGACTTGTCGTTCACTGCATCCAACAATCCCGTCATTCCCGAGTGAGTGAATGTAGAGTCGCCGATGACTGCAATCGAGGGGAACAATCCTGCGTCGGCGGCACCCTTCGCCATAGTGATGGATGCACCCATATCCACGCAACTCGACAGAGCCTTGAACGGGGGCAATGCACCGAGGGTATAGCAACCGATGTCGCCGAAGATGCGATGGTCGGGATATTCCTCAGCCACCTTGTTGAGGGCGGCATATACGTCGCGATGGCCGCATCCTTGGCAGAGCTGAGGCGGACGTGCGGCGAGGTTCTTCGCCTGTGGCAGGATCTCAGGAGCCTCCACACCAAGTGCGGCAGCCACCGAGTCGGGAGTCAGTTCTCCAGTGCGAGGCAGAGCTCCAGTCAGTCGGCCGCATACGGTATAGCCTGTTCCGAGCAGAGCCTTCACGCTCTCTTCCACCACCGGTTGTCCGTCCTCCACGATGAGCAGTCGGCCGCTCTCGTTGGCGAGCATCTCTATGCGTTGTTGGGGTAGGGGATATTGCGACACCTTCTCTATATTAAATAAGGTGCGCTTGTCCTCGGGCAATTGCTCAAGGGCTTCCTTCACGTAGTTGTATCCGATACCGCATGCCACGATCCCCGTTTTCTCATCCTTCTTTCCCTCGTCAGTGTATTCACTGCGGTTGAACACCGACATATTGCTTGCCATCATCATCTCGTCCTGCTTGTCGATGAGGGCGTCGTATTTCTTGCGGGCGATACCTGGAAGCAACACCCATGCGTCGGTGGATATGTTGATGTCGTTTTCCTCGCGGGCATCGCGCACCACAACTCCAGCGCGCGAGTGGGCGAGACGAGTCACCACGCGCAGCAGCACCGGTTCCTTGATTTTCTCCGAGTAGTCGAATGCGGCAGCCATCATGTCGTAGGCCTCCTGCTGGTTTGACGGTTCGAAGATTGGCAGCAGTGCGAACTTGCCGTAGAAGCGCGAGTCCTGCTCGTTCTGACTGGAGTGCATCGACGGGTCGTCGGCAGCCAGTACCACCAGTCCGCCCTGCACGCCCGTTATGGCACTGTTGATAAATGCGTCGGCACACACGTTCATGCCCACATGCTTCATGCACACCAATGCACGCTTGCCGGCATACGACATACCGAGGGCCGCCTCCATGGCAGTCTTTTCGTTAGTACACCAACGTGAATGAACACCACGCTCCTTGGCGAGCGGGTCATTCTGAATAAATTCAGTAATCTCGGTAGATGGAGTACCGGGATAGGCATACACGCCGCTCAATCCGGTGTGTATGGCTCCCAGTGCTATAGCCTCGTCACCGAGAAGAAGTCTTTTTTCCATTTTATTGCTTATGTTTTTAATTATATTATTCAGGTTATATATGGTGATTATTGGCGATTTTCATGCTATATCACCATAGTCTGCGTGAGATTCTGACGTTGATGACGGGATAAACCTTGAAAGCCTTTAGTACATCCACGTAGTCGCCCACCTTGCCGCCTATGTTGCGCACGTCCTTGGCAAGGTCAACCTCGCGCTTGACGTATATCTCCTTGGCTTGGCGCACCTGCACTCCGTTTTCCATACCGTCGTCAAATCCTGCATATTGTGTAGCTGTGACAAGCACTTGCGGAGTGCCTCCCCAGAACATCAATCCGGCATCGAATGATATTCTATATCGGTCGTCGTTCTTCACCAGACGGCCTCCATATCCAAAACCGAGGTATGGTCGGAAGTTGTTCACCTTCACCTTAGCAGTCATCATGTTGTTCTCGTTGGGCTCAACATAGCAGGGTTCGCCTGTGTCTTTGTATTCTCCCAACTGCACCTTCATCCTTCCGTATCCCTTAAACGTGTTGTAGAGCCCATCATCCGCATAGAGATCTTGACCGCCCAACGACATATATGGTGTCTCAAAGTCGGAGAAGAGATTGTTGTATGATGTCACCACGCGGTCATAGAGAGTGTTGTAGAACGCAGTGGATACCAATGATGTGGCGTCATATACCGCATTCTCGGCATAGGCAATGCGCGATGGTCCCCAATAGAAACCGCCAGTGACGTGCCAGTTCTTGTTGCGGAAAGGAGTGACATCCACCAAGAACTTGAAGTTTTGGAACTTCGGTGTGCCCACCATGTCCACCTCCTTATCCACGGTGGTGCCAATCATGTCGTGGAGCATGCCTGAGAGCTTATTAAATTGCTCATCCCTCTCATCCTGGGTCATTGACGCGTCGCCAGCCTCAAAACCGAAGTGCATGGTGGCGTTGAAGCGCGGCATATATGTGAATCCGGCACGCACATTCACCCAGTTCTCGACTACGGGAGCCGAGAGGTCAACACCTATACCATCTGTACCGAGAGTTACACCGAGATCGAGATGCTTTATGATTATTCCATTTGTCTCCGTGTAATTCTGTGCGAATGTAATGTTCGTCGCCATAGCCATAGCCGCAACGATACTTATTATTCTTTTCATATTTTCTTAATTCTTCATTAAATTCTGTCATTTTGGCTGCAAATTTAAGCATTTAATTTGAAAATGCAAAGAAAAACGGAGAAAAACATGCAAAAAACAATATATAATAATGTTCACGCGAGGAATCCTTGGCGTCGGAGTGCCTTTAGCATACCTTCGGACATGGCGATGTTGTCCTTTCGAGTGTATCGTATGTCGGTGAATATCTGTGCGAGAGTCTCCTTCTTGTTGATGCGCACAAACTCGCGGTTTTCCTCAAGAGCCTCTTTATGACCGTAGTATTCGTCGATAGCTTCAGCCGTATAAGGCTTATATGTCTCATTGTGTACGAATGAGGCGAGTGGCAGGCGGTCGGTAAGGGCAGGTGTCTCGTCGGGCCATCCTATGGTGAGCGTAGCCACAGGCATGACAAGTTCGGGCAATTGCAATGCGTCGATAATCATCTCAGGCATATACACCGTGGTGCCAAGGAAACAAAGTCCGAGTCCTGCCTCCTCGGCTAAGTTGCAGAATGTCTGCGTGTAGAGCAGTGCGTCGGTTGAGGCATTGATGAACGAGAGGAAATTGTCGTATCCGGGGTTGGCCTTTCTTTGAAGACACCAGTCGGTGGCGCGCCGGAAGTCGGCACAGATGGTGAGCACCACTGGCGCGGATGTCACCATCGGTTGGTTGAAATGCGCTGGCGCAAGCGCCTTCTTTCCCTCGTCTGAGCGAGTGACCACAACACTGTAGAGTTGCATGTTTCCCATTGTTTGAGTGCGCGAAGCCTCAGTGAGGAGTTGGTCGAGAAAATCCTTGTCCACCTCTTTTGTTGAATATTTGCGTATAGTACGCCTTGTCATAATATTGTTCATATTCATTTATTTAATAAATTGTTTCGGGTGCAAAGGTAATAATAATTTTCTTTTTGGAAAACTTTTTGGCGAAAATTTTTCTAAAAGTTTTCCCAAAAAAATTTTTTTTTCTCGAAAATTATTCCTAACTTTGCCCCGCAATTCATAAAACTTATAATGGAACCTATTAAAACTTACACTTATGACGAGGCTTTTGAAGCCTCACTGAAATACTTCGCAGGCGATGAGTTGGCAGCCCGTGTTTGGGTGAACAAATACGCCATGAAGGACAGTTTTGGCAATATTTTCGAGCAGTCGCCCGACCAGATGCATTGGCGTATAGCCAATGAGGTGGCTCGCATCGAGAAGAAGTACAACAATCCGATGTCGGCAGAGCAGGTGTTTGAACTGCTCGACCACTTCCGCTATATCATTCCGGCGGGAAGTCCGATGACCGGTATTGGCAACAACCAGCAGGTGGCATCGCTTAGCAACTGCTTTGTGATTGGTCTTGATGGCAATGCCGACTCCTATGGAGCTATCCTTCGCATCGACGAGGAACAAGTGCAGTTGATGAAGCGTCGTGGCGGTGTAGGTCACGACCTGTCCCACTTGCGTCCGAAGGGTTCGCCTGTCAACAACTCCGCCCTCACATCCACTGGTCTTGTGCCCTTTATGGAGCGTTATAGCAACTCCACACGCGAGGTGGCACAGGATGGTCGCCGTGGAGCCCTCATGCTGTCGGTGAGCATCAAGCATCCCGATGCCGAGGCATTCATCGACGCCAAGATGACTGAGGGAAAGGTGACTGGAGCCAACGTGTCGGTGAAGATCGACGATGAGTTTATGCAGTGTGCCGTTGAAGGCAGACCATATATGCAGCAGTTCCCCGTGGATAGCAAAGAGCCACAGTTCACCCATGAGGTTGACGCCAAGGCTCTGTGGGAGAAGATTGTTCACAACGCATGGAAGAGTGCCGAACCCGGTGTGCTCTTCTGGGACACCATCACCCGCGAGAGTATCCCCGATTGCTATGCCGACTTGGGATTCCGCACTGTATCCACCAACCCCTGTGGCGAGATTCCCCTCTGCCCCTACGACTCATGCCGTCTGCTGAGCATCAACCTCTATTCATATGTTGTCAATCCGTTCACTCCCGAGGCCTACTTCGACTTCGACCTCTTCAAGAAGCATGTCTTCATGGCACAGAGAATCATGGACGACATCGTTGACCTGGAGCTCGAGAAGATCGACGCCATTATGGCAAAGATCAAGACCGACCCTCAGAACGACGAGGTGAAGGGCACTGAATATCACCTGTGGGAGAAAATCAAGAAAAAGAGCGGTATGGGCCGACGCACTGGTGTGGGTATCACTGCCGAGGGCGATATGATAGCCGCCATGGGATTGAGATATGGTACACAGGAGGCTACCGACTTCTCGGTGGATGTACACCGCACACTCGCCCTCACTGCCTATCGTTCATCTGTTGAGATGGCAAAGGAAAGAGGAGCATTCGAGGTGTTCGATGCCAAGAGAGAGGAGAACAACCCCTTCCTGCTTCGCATCAAGGAAGCCGATGCCCAATTGTATGCCGACATCATGCAGTATGGACGCCGTAACATCGCCTGTCTGACCATCGCTCCCACTGGTACGACATCTCTTATGACTCAGACTACCAGCGGTATCGAACCCGTCTTCATGCCAGTGTATAAGCGTCGCCGCAAGGTGAACCCCAACGACGAGGCTGTGCATGTTGACTATGTCGATGAGGTGGGCGACTCTTTCGAGGAATACATCGTATATCACAAGAAGTTTATGACATGGATGGAGGTCAACGGATATGACACCACCAAGAAATATACCCAGGAGGAAATCGACCAGCTTGTTGCCAAGTCACCTTATAATAAGGCAACTGCCAATGATGTTGACTGGCTCATGAAGGTGAAGATGCAGGGTGCCATACAGAAGTGGGTTGACCACTCAATCAGCGTTACCGTCAATCTGCCCAACGACGTGGATGAGCAGCTTGTCAACCGTCTCTATGTTGAGGCATGGCGCTCGGGATGCAAGGGATGCACAATCTATCGCGATGGTAGCCGCAGCGGTGTCATGATATCTGTGTCCAAGAAGGACAAGAAGGAGAATGCCGCCGCCGCCGACGTGGAGAATGCTCCCGAGATGCCCTGCAAGCGTCCCGAGGTTACCGAGGTTCGTCCCCAGGTGCTCGACTGCGACGTTGTACGTTTCCAGAACAACAAGGAGAAGTGGGTGGCTTTCGTGGGATTGCTCAATGGCTATCCCTACGAGATCTTCACTGGATTGCAGGACGACGAGGAAGGCATCATGCTGCCCAAGGCTGTCACCAAGGGCAAGATTATCAAGAATGTGGACGAGAACGGCAAGCGCCGCTACGACTTCCAGTTTGAGAACAAGCGCGGATACAAGACCACTGTAGAGGGTCTCTCCGAGAAGTTCAACCCCGAATACTGGAACTATGCCAAGCTCATCAGCGGTGTGCTGCGCTATCGTATGCCTATCGACCATGTCATCCGCCTCGTCAGTTCGTTGCAGCTCAAGAGCGAGAGCATCAACACCTGGAAGAACGGTGTGGAGCGTGCCTTGAAGAAGTACGTCACCGATGGCACCGAGGCCAAGGGACAGAAGTGCCCCCAGTGTGGTCAGGAGACATTGGTATATCAAGAGGGTTGTCTCATCTGTAAGAACTGCGGAGCCAGCCGCTGCGGATAATATATGATGACAACAGCAATATTCATAGACGAAGTCCGCTTCCATGCCTTTCACGGGGTGATGCCCCAGGAGAGGGCAGTGGGGGCGGACTTCACTGTGTCGCTGCGTGTGGAGTATGACTTCACCAAGGCGGCAGAGAGCGACGACCTCGCCGACACCATCAGCTATGCCGACCTCTTCCACGTCATGAAGCGCGAGATGCTCATCCCCTCGCAGTTGCTCGAACATGTGGCGGCACGAATTGTTAAGGCGATAGCATCGAAATGGCCCCAAGTGCAGTGTGTGGACATCCGTCTGCGAAAGGATAATCCTCCCATGGGAGCCGATTGCAAAGGGGCGGGCGTGGAACTGCATTTTATTAATAAATGATAAATATCACGCCATTTTTACTGAAATGCCAATATTTATTGCTAATTTTGCAAGCTAAATATAATAATGTATATGAAAAGAAGGATTGTAGCTACGATAATGCTGGTATTCACGCTCGCTGTGGCCTTGGCTGCCAAGAAGGGCTTCACGCTCGTCATCGACGCTGGACATGGAGGGCATGACGCCGGAGCTCTTGGCACTTTTTCCAAGGAGAAGAATATCAATCTCAACGTTGCTCTCGCCTTCGGACGTCTCGTGGAAAACAATTGTCCCGGCGTTAACGTAATATACACTCGTAAGACCGATGTTTTCATCCCTCTCCACCAGCGTGCCGATATCGCCAACCGCAACAAGGCCGACCTCTTTATCTCCATCCACACCAATGCCTTGCCCAAGGGAGCAAAGGCTATGGGATTGGAAACATATACCCTTGGTATGCACAGGGCGTCCGACAACTTTGATGTGGCAAAGCGAGAAAACTCGGTGATTCTGATAGAAAAAGACTACAAGCAGCACTACGAGGGATTCGACCCGAGTTCGTCGGAGAGCTATATCATGTTCGAGTTCCTTCAGGACAAGAATATGGCACAGAGTGTCGAACTGGCCAAGATGGTGCAAAAGCGCACATGCGCTGCGGCGGCACGACCCAACAAGGGGGTGAAGCAGGCGGGATTCCTCGTGCTCAGGGAGACGTCGATGCCCAGCTGCCTCATCGAATTGGGATTTATCTCTACCCCCTCCGAAGAGCAATTCCTCAATAGCGACGAGGGAATAGCCAATATGGGAAGGGGCATCTATCAGGCCTTCTGCGATTATCTTGCCAAGTATGACAAGTCGTTCACAGTACCGTTCAATCCCGAAGTTTCTGAGACGAAAGAAGATAATAAAGAACAACCGCAGCCGGAGGAAGTGAAGGACGAGGCACCGGTGTTCAAGGTTCAAATACTGACAAGCAACGTGAAACTCAAAAGCGGTAGCCGACAGTTGAAGGGACGCGACGATGCTGATTTCTATAAGGACGGAAACATATACAAATACACGGTGGGAGCATCCACCAACTATAATGAGATATACCGACTGCGCAAACAGTTACTCGATCAATTCCCCGAGGCATTCATCATCGCGTTCAATGGCGGACAGAGAATGAATGTGCAGAAGGCGATAGAAGAATTTAAAAAATTAAAAATTAAGAATTAAAATATACGGATATGAAATATTTTACAAAGGAAGTGCAAATAGCACTTGTGGCCATTATTGGTCTTGTGGTGTTGTTCTTCGGACTACAGTTTCTGAAGGGTGTTAATCTCACGTCCTCCGACGCAAGATACTATGCCCAGTTTGACGACATGAGCGGCCTCTCGGCCAACTGCCCCGTATATGCTGACGGATATAAGGTGGGCATCGTCAAGGACATCATCTTCAATTATGGTGACAACAAACCCAATGTGGCTGTCCTCGACATCGATGCCAAGATGAGACTGCCCAAGGGAACGGCTGCCGAGATTGAGTCGGACATGCTCGGCAACATCAAGCTCAATCTGCTGCTCGCCAACAATCCTCGCGAACGCATGGAGTCGGGCGACACTATCAAGGGCGGCATGAGCACAGGACTCGTGGAAAGGGTAGGGGCTATGCTCCCCACCATGGAGAAGATGCTGCCAAAGCTCGACTCCATTCTTGCCAGTGTCAACACTCTGCTTGCCGACCCCGCCATCGCCAATTCACTGCATAACGTGGAGAAGATAACTGCCGACCTCACCGTCACCACACAGCAGCTCAACACTATGATGGGAGGAGTGAATAAACAGTTGCCCACCCTCATGACAAAGGCCAACAACGTGATGGACAACACCGAGACACTCACTCGCAACCTCAGTGCAATCGACGTGCAATCCACAATGAACAAGGTGAACGCCACACTCGACAATGTGGAGCAGATGACAGCCAAGCTCAACAGCAACGAGGGCACACTCGGATTGCTCATGCGCGACCCCTCGCTCTATAACAACCTCAGCAGCACTATGAACAGTGCCAACGAACTGCTCATCGATCTCAAGGCTCATCCCAAGAGATATGTGCATTTCTCGCTTTTCGGTCGCAAAGACAAGTAATGACATAAAAAGCGAGGGTGTTCGTTATTTATATTTTGTATAAATTACACCCTATGTCGGGGAAAGGCTCCCTGATGATTACGAAAAGGCTGATATATAAAGACTTTCCGACGTTGCAAACCGCTTTTGTGAGCATGAGCCGCAAGAGCGGTTTGCTGCATGTTAAACGGTTGATTATCAGAATGTTTCAAACTTGCAAGTGCCGGTGTTACAATCGCGTTACGTGAAACATCGTAACCTCCGATAGATTAGGGAGTTAGGTGTGTGATAACAAAGTTGGTTAAAAAAGATAAATTTGCATAATTCAAAAAAAAGTGCGAAATTTGCACTCGAATTTTAGATAAAACGACAAGTCAATGAACAACTCTCACAACGCGCTTTGGGATAAATGCCTGGCCTTGATAAAGGAAAACGTCTCCGAGCAGCAATACAAAACGTGGTTTTCGCCAATCGTCTTCGAGTCCTTCTCCGACAAGGACAAGACGCTGTTGGTGCAGGTTCCAAGTCCTTATGTATATGAGTACTTGGAGGAGTATTATATTGACCTGTTGAGCCGTGTCCTCTCCAAGTGCTTCGGCGCTGGAGTAAGACTCACCTATCGTATTGTGGCCGACAAGACCCATGGTCTCACCACCGACGTGCAGGCTGATGATGCAGTCGGTATCGAGCGTCCACAGCCCACCACACGCGGTAACAAGGCGCCCACAGCCCTCGATGCGGCTGTGCCCCAGGATCTCAATCCTCAACTCAATCCCAAGCAGACATTTAATAATTTCATAGAAGGAAGCAGCAACAAACTGCCCCGCACTGTTGGTCTCTCGATTGCCGAGCATCCGGGAAAGTCAACATTCAACCCCTTCTATATGTACGGTCCCTCGGGATGCGGCAAAACCCACCTCATCAATGCCATCGGCGTGAGGTGCAAGGAACTCTATCCCCATAAGCGAGTACTCTATGTCAGTGCCCGTCTCTTCCAGGTGCAGTTCACCGACTCCTTGTTGAAGAAAAGAATCAACGACTTCATCAATTTCTATCAGAGCATCGACGTGCTCATCGTGGATGATATCCAGGAGTGGGCCACAGCCACCAGCACCCTCGACACCTTCTTCCATATCTTCAATCATCTCTTCCGCAACGGCAAGCAGATAATCCTTGCCAGCGACCGTCCGCCTGTCGATCTTCAGGGAATGAAAGATCGTCTGCTCACGCGATTCTCGTGCGGACTGATTGCCGAGATGGAGAAGCCCAATGTGGAGTTGTGCGTGGATATCCTCAAGAACAAGTGCCGTCGCGACGGACTGAAGATTCCCGAGGATGTAATCCGATATATCGCCCAGACGGCAAGCGGCAGTGTGCGCGACCTTCAGGGAGTGATTAATTCGCTCTTGGCATATTCCGTGGTATATAATTGTAATATCGACATGCACTTGGCAGAGAGAGTCATCAAGCGTGCAGTGAAGGTGGACAACCATCCTCTCACCATCGACGACATTCTCGACAAGGTGTGCAGTCATTTCAATGTCACCCAGCAGAACGTGTTCAGTCGCAGTCGCAAGCGCGAGTATGTCCTTGTGCGCCAAGTGTCGATGTATCTTGCGCAGAAATACACCAAGATGCCGGCAGCCCGCATTGGTCAGCTCATCGGCAACCGCGACCATTCCACTGTCATCCACTCTTGCTCCACTATCGAGAAACGCCTAAAGATTGACAAAGAATTTCTGAATGAAATTTCAAATATTGAAACGTCTTTCCGAATTAAAAATTCGGAGACTAAGTCCTTCGGAAATTAAAAAATTAAAGAATAAAAAATTAAAGAATTAAAATATTAAAGTTCGTTTGCGCACAACAATCGCAAACGAACTTTAATTCTTTAATATTTTAATATTTTAATTTTGAGTTTTGAGCATCAAAACTCGACACTCGCTCCTGCCATGACCCATGTGCCTGGCTGCGGAATGTTTCCGTAGTCAACGTAGGTCTTGTCGAAGAGGTTGTTGGCCTCTACGTAGAAGCTGTATTGAGGGGTGTTCCACGACAGGCGGGCATCCACAATGGAATATGGTTTGTAGGAACATACATTGCCGTCAACGTCGGTGTAGGAACCCATGCGGTCTTGATAGCGGTAGTTGATGCCGAGGTCAAGACTTTTCCATATATGCAACTGTAGATTGCCTACCAGTTTGTGGCGCAGGTATTCGAGGGCGTATTTGCTCTGTATGCCTGCTACTTCCTTCTGATCCTGGTCGAGATAGGTGTAGGCGATGTTGAATGTTTTCAGAATGTTCTGACTGGGCAGCATCTTCTTGAAATCAAAGGAGAGATTGCCTTGAATGCCGAGGGCGTTGATCTTGGTGAAGTTGACTGACGTCCATACGGCATTCTCGCCCTCGTTGGTGTCGAGAATCCAGTCGATGATGTTCTTGCTGTGATTATAGAACACACTCGCACTGGCAGTCACTCCGCCGTGGGCATACTTCACTCCGCCTTCGAGAGCCGAGAGTTCCTCGGGCTTCAGATACTTGTCGGCCTTGTGTCCGCCTACCGAGTAATAGAGTTCGGTGACGGAAGGCATACGGAGTGAGGTGTTGTAGGAGGCATACAGTTTGAAGTCGTTGCCTATGCGATAGCTGACATCCACTCCGGGATACACCTTCATGTTCATGTTGTTCCATGAGTTCTTGACAGCCACAAGACCTGCCGAGAGGGTGAAGCGCTCGAGGATGACGTTGTGCTCGAATACGAAACTGATGTTTGTGCGGTTAATACCGTATTCATACATACGGTCGGTACCGCTGATATGCTTCGGTTGGCCAAGCGGTTCGCCGAGGTTGCCGCTCACGAGATCCTCGTTGCGCAGTTCGGCTCCGAAGGCAGTGCGACCGAGAAGCCAGTCGAAGTAGCTGTTGAGGTTGGCTCCGAAGATGTCGGTGCGGTGATAGTTGAACGGATACTTGTCGGCAGCGTCGCGGAAGAGTTCGAAGCGGTCCTCGCTGTGATTCCAATAGATGGACGGTTTGAGATGGAATCGCCCGTTCTTGTTCTCGGCCTGGATGGCTGAGTAGGTTTTGAGCGTGTGCTCAAACTGGTCGTCCCATTTCACTCCGTAGAACGTGTTCGAACCGTAGTCCTTGGACGAGATGCCGGCATGCCATTTCACGATGATGTCCTCGTCGCTGTAGTTACCTTGATAGAATGCCTTTGCACCCTTGAAGTCGGCATTGAGCGAGCCAGCCTTGTTGCGGCTGTATCCGTCGCTTCGTGTGAAACTGCCCGAGAGTTGGTTGTTCCAATAGCCCGACTTCACGTTTGCCCTTGCTCCAGCCGTGAGATAGCCGTAGCTTCCGCCCTCGACGTGAGCCGACACACTGCTCTGCTCCCTTGGGCGTGTGACGATGTTGATGGCCCCCACAAGCGAGGATGTGCCATAGACACGTCCGGCAGGGCCTTCGAGCACCTCGATGCGCTCAATCTCACTGATGTCAACTGGAAAATCAAAGGCATTGTGACCAGTCTGCGGGTCGCAGATATTAATGCCGTTGAGCAGGATTGCGATTTGCTCGCAGTTGCCTCCACGGATACTGACGTCGGTCTGCGCTCCAATTGGTCCACGCTGGCGGACATCCACTCCTGCGGCGTATTTCAGCAAATCATTAACACTTTGCACCGGCGCAGCTTGAATGTCGCTACGCTCCAGTACAGTTACCATTCTCGCTGCCTGGTTGCGGGTCATAGGGGCTCTCGACCCCATGACGCTCACCTCGTTGAGAGTCATCTCGCGGTCGGTCTTGGTGGCAATGGTGTCGGCGGTGACAGGGCGTACGCTCACGCTCTCGGCACTTGCGTGCGTCAAGGTGGCTACGCTCAGTGTGCTGATGATCACCTCGCGTCCAAGACAGGCAAAAAGCGAGTAACCCTTGCGTCCAAATCTCTTGAACACAATTACTCCAGGCTTCTTTCTTGAATTGTTGTTGTACATTAAAATTACTATAAAATAAAAAAAACGATGCAAAGGTACGGCTTTTTGGTGGAATGTGCAAATTTATAGTGCACGAAAAAGCATAATAAATACTAATTATTTTGGTTAAGTCGAAGAATTGATGTATCTTTGCACGCTGAATTTATTATATAATAATGTTAATAATGGAAGAAAACAAAAAATTAGTTGATACTATCGTAAAGGGAATACAAGAAAAGAAGGGAACGGACATCGTGATTGTTGACCTCAGCAAAATGGAGGGAGCAATATGCCGCTGTTTTATTGTTTGCACAGGACAGTCGCCTACACAGGTGCAGGCAATAGCCGACTCGGTGAGCGACACTGTAAGAATGGAGGCGGGAGAGAAACCCGTGAAGGTTGTGGGTGAGGATAACGCCGTGTGGGTGGCAATGGATTACACCGATGTCATGGTGCATGTCTTCGTGCCCGACACACGTGAATACTACGACATTGAGCACCTCTGGGAGGATGCACCGAAAACGGTTATACCAAATGAGGAATAATAAATCACTCAACTTTCGCAAGTAAGGATAATAGTTGGTAGTTAAGGAGTTAAGGAGTTAAGCCAAATGTTGTTGCGCTTATATCCAATGCTCAATACTAATGGCTTAACTCCCAGCGACCAACGGGAGCGATAACTCCTTAACTCCTTAACTTCCAAAAAGTTGAGCACATGCGAAACTTAAATAAATAAAAATTTTAGAATGAGCAATTTAAATAATAATAACGACAAGGGGCCGGATATGAAGATGCCAAAGTTCAATATGAACTGGATTTATCTTCTGATGATGGTGGTGTTGGGAGTGCTGTATTTCACAAGCGGCAATAGCAACTCCAGCGTCAAGACAGAGGCTTCATATACACAATTTAAGACAATGGTGCTCAAGGGATATGCCAAGAGCATCGTAGTGAACAATGAGACAAACACCTTGCAGATGTATGTCAAACCCGAACATATCCGCGACGTGTTCAAGCAGGGTGTGGAGCAGACAGGCAAGGAACCGTCGGTGACGGTGGAGTACGGCAGCGTAGATCAGGTGGAGGGCTTTATTAACGAGGCTCGAAAACTGAAGAAGTTTAATGGCGATTTCAGCTATGAGAACAAGCGCGACAACGACTTCCTCACGATGATAATATATAATCTTCTGCCTATCTTTATCCTTGTGGCGATATGGATGTTCTTCATGCGTCGCATGGGCGGCGGCATGGGCGGCGGAGCCGGTATATTCAGTGTGGGCAAGAGCAAGGCGAAGATGTATGAAAAGGGCAACCAGATTACCGTCACATTCAAGGATGTGGCTGGTCAGGCCGGAGCTAAGCAGGAGGTGCAGGAAATCGTTGACTTCCTGAAGAATCCCGGAAAATACACAGAATTGGGTGGTAAGATACCCAAGGGCGCATTGCTGGTGGGTCCTCCGGGAACAGGTAAGACATTGCTCGCCAAGGCAGTGGCAGGTGAGGCAGGAGTGCCGTTCTTCTCGATGAGCGGTAGTGACTTCGTGGAGATGTTTGTGGGCGTGGGAGCAAGTCGTGTGCGCGACCTCTTCCGCCAGGCAAAGGAGAAGTCACCGTGTATCATCTTCATCGACGAGATCGACGCCGTGGGACGAGCACGAAGCAAGAACCCTGCTATGGGAGGCAACGACGAGCGCGAAAACACCCTGAATGCCTTGCTCACCGAGATGGACGGCTTCGGCACCAATAGCGGTGTGATTATCCTTGCAGCCACCAACCGTGCCGACATGCTCGACTCGGCTTTGATGCGCGCAGGACGATTCGACCGACAGATACATGTCGATCTGCCCGACCTCAACGAGCGTAAGGCAATCTTCCAGGTGCATCTCAAACCGGTGAAGACCGACGATACTTTGGATGTTGATTTCCTGGCTCGTCAGACTCCGGGATTCTCGGGTGCCGACATCGCAAACGTATGTAACGAGGCTGCCCTTATCGCTGCACGCCATAACTGCAAGACTGTGGGTAAGCAGGATTTCCTTGATGCCGTTGACCGAATCATCGGCGGACTGGAGAAGAAGACAAAGATAATGACTGATGCCGAGAAGAAGGCGATAGCTATTCATGAGGCAGGACATGCCACTATCTCATGGTTCTGCGAGCATGCCAATCCATTGGTGAAGGTGAGCATTGTTCCGCGAGGCCGTGCCTTGGGAGCTGCATGGTATCTGCCCGAGGAGCGCGCCATCACCACCAAGGAGGAGATGCTCGACGAGATGTGCGCTACATTGGGTGGACGCGCTGCCGAGGAACTCTTCATCGGCAGAATATCCACGGGAGCGATGAACGACCTGGAGCGCGTCACCAAGAGTGCATACGGAATGGTGGCATACGCCGGTATGAGTGAGAAACTGCCCAATATCTGTTATTATAACAATAATGAATACTCATTCCAGCGCCCGTATTCTGAGACTACAGCCAAGATTATGGACGACGAGGTGCTGAAGATGATCAACACCCAATATGAGAGGGCAAAACAGATTCTCGAGGAACACAAGGAGGGGCATGCACAGTTGGCCGACATCCTTGTCCAGCGTGAGGTTATCTTTGCCGACGATGTCGAGAAGATTTTCGGCAAGCGCCCATGGGCAAGTCGCAGTGAGGAACTGCTTGAGGCTCAGCGCAAGGCTGAGGCCGAGGCAATGGCTGAGCAGCGCGAAAAGGAACTCGAGGCACAGGGCACGAGTCTGGAGCAGAAGGTGAAAGAGGATAAGGAGTCTAAGGAGTCATGAACAACTTTATAGCAAGAACAATCACTGGCATACTCTTTGTTGCGACGATAGTAGTGTGCTTTCTCAATCCCACGGCAATGATATTCCTCTTTGCCCTTGTGACGGGATTGACGGTATGGGAATTTACGGGTCTTGTCAACGACAGGGCCGGCGTGTCGGTCAACCGTTTCATATCCACCGTGGCGGGAGTGTATTTCTTCCTCGCCATGGCAGGCACTACGAGCGGATTCACGTCATCCACAGTATTCATCCCTTATCTCATCACAATCGTATATCTGTTTATCGCCGAACTGTATGCCAAGCAGGAAGACCCCATACACGACTGGGCTTACACGATGATGAGCCAGATGTATGTGGTGTTGCCGTTCTCGCTGTTGAATATGCTTGCGTTCCGTGCAGCCCCCGAGGGCATCATGTATGTATATACCTTGCCGTTGAGCGTGTTTGTGTTCCTTTGGGTGAACGACACAGGAGCTTATTGCTGCGGTTCGCTCTTTGGCAAGCATAAGCTCTTTCCACGTATCAGTCCGGGGAAAAGCTGGGAAGGCAGCATCGGTGGCGGCATCTTCGTACTGGCAGCGGCGGCATTGGTGTGGTATCTCACCTACATTTATGATATGAACCCCACAGGCATGGGTATGTGGGAGTGGATGGGGCTTGGACTTGTCGTTGCTGTGTTCGGCACATGGGGCGACCTTGTGGAGAGTCTCTTCAAGCGCACTCTCGGCATCAAGGACAGCGGAAACATATTACCAGGTCATGGCGGTATGCTCGACCGGTTCGACTCGTCGCTGCTTGCCATCCCCGCCGCTGTTGTATATCTGTTCACCATAACATTATTATAAATGGGAAATATTCAGGAGGTAACCCTTGCGATGGTTCACGACAAGGCGCATAAAGTGATATACAACGACTTTATGCTCCTTGACGACAACTTCGACGACAAGGTGTTCAAGGGATTCACCTACACAGGCAATCCCATAAAGATACTCTTCGTCATGCAGATGATGTGCGTCAGAGGAAGGATGCGCATAAGGGTGAATCTCAAGGAGATGGTGGTCGAGGCAAACGACATACTGCTTATCACTCCTGGTTCGATAATCGACATGGTGGTGTGCGAGGGTGACTGTCGCATGGCTGTCATGCACATCGACAACGCCAAGATTTCTCGTCAACCCACTCTTAAGATTATGTTGCAGTTTCGCTCAATCATAAAGTATGATAGTTTTATCACTCATCTTGGTGAATTGACGATGAAGCAGATTGTGAATGGCTACAAGATGTTGTGCACCATTGTGAACGACCTTGAACTGCGCTACAAGGACGAGGCGTTGGAGGGATGTTTTCAGATGATGATTTCCTATTGGATGAGTGAGATTGTGAGACAAAATGAAATGGAGCCTGAAATAAAAATCTCGCGCAATGAGCAGATATTCAATACATTCCTAGGATTGGTGCGCAAGAACTATATGAGGAATCGGGAGGTGTCGTATTATGCTGACAAACTGTGTATCACGCCCAAGTATTTGGGAGTTGTGGTGTCGCAGGTGAGCAAGCGCCGACCGCTCGACTGGATTCGCGACTATGTCATCCTCGATGCCAAGGCAATGCTACTGACGCGCGAATACAGTATTCAGCAGATTAGTCAGATGCTCAATTTCCCCAACCCATCCTTTTTCAGCAAGTATTTCCGCGAGGCAGTAGGCTATTCTCCAAGCAAGTTTCTCAACATGGATGGCGAGTGAAAATGCATTCCCGTGTTTTGTTTTCTAAGAATTTTGTTTACTTATTTTATTGCATTCATATTGTCTTTTTCTCAATATTTATAGGTTAATCGAATTTTGGGCATCGCATAAGTGTAAAAATACAGTTTAAGAGATGCTTTTATGGAATTCGTTAGGATTTGTCTCATATATACCTCTTATGTTTATAAATCGGAACGAATTGTTAAAATTTCAACGAAAAAATTTCCATATTGACCAAACGTTTTCTATATTGACCAATGATTTTCAAGAATTATGATTACCTTTGTAAACGCTTTTGTTATAGGTTTTGGATGCAATTCTAAAATGCCGAATTGATTTAATAGTAGTCAAAAACGCATGGAATGGTTATCTGTAAAATATTGAACAATTTAAAACGTACAAAAAATAATTATGAATATATCATGTGATATATATACTTTTGAGGCTTTGGCCCACTTTATGCGTGGTGCTATTACGATGTTCTTCATATTCTGGAGCGTCATTCTCTGGAAATATCGGAATCGCAATCGAATGATGCACTTGATGCACCTTGCCTCCATCCTGCTGGCTATATGTTATCTGAAGGATATCGTCTTCGTATTTTATGATTGGAAATACTCAGAGTATCTTAATAATATGACAGGCATTATTGACGTGGTTTACCTTCCGGTGATTGCCGCCTTCTTCCTTGAGGTGACCAATCCAGGCATCGTAAATAACAAACAGATGTATGGCGCTATGGTATGCCAGGCAGCATTTATTCCTATATATATATTATTCCCGTATGATGAAGTATGTATTGCTTCATCCATCCTGGCTTACTCCATATCAGTCACCACGGTTATCTATGTGCATATCTTTGTAATCAGGTATAGAAAGAGAATGTTCGAAACCTTCTCTTATACAGAAAACATAGATGTACAGTGGGTGCTATTCTCATGTTATGCCTACTTTTTATCTCACATTCTTTATTCAATAGCGTTCGAGTTTACCACATGGATAAGTGAGACTGTTTTCAATATGATAGGCATGTTGCTATGGCTGATAGTGTTCAAGATGGCATGCAAGCATCGGATATTGAGGATGCTCTTTGGAAAGGCCCCAGCAAATGATGGGACGGAAACTGAGACTGATGTTTTTGATTCGTCGGACACTCTTGATGAAGTTCCTGATGAAGCTTTATATTCAGATAATGAATCAATAATCTTAGATGATAATAATATGATAAGGACTACCAAACAAATCCGCGAGAAGCATATAGCCTCTCTGCTTCCTAAAAAAATGGAAGAGAAGAAACTGTATTTAAATCCCAAATTGACTATCGTTGATATAGCGGTTGTATTAGGTACCAACAAGACTTATCTTTCCGACTATCTCAACAATACCCTCAAAGTCACTTTCCATGATTATGTCAACCAGTTCCGCATAAAAGAGGCATGTATGATTATTAATAATATGGATGCTAATGACAAGCTGACTATGGTTGAAGTTGCCACTAAGAGCGGTTTTAACTCCATTTCTTCATTCAACCGCTATTTCTCTAAGATAGAGGGTATAAGCCCAAGGCAATATTTCATTGACCATTTGACTCGATAATATGGAATTAAAATTTTGGGGTATTAATAAATAAATTATTGGAACGCGTTCCAATAATTCATGGAAATTAAAGAATTAAAAAATTAAAGAATTAAAGTTTTCATCCACGATGACATCCACGATAACATCCGCTGTAGGGTCTTACTTTATGTAAGACCGCCTATGCGGAGCCCATTCAGCACAGAAGCCATCTGGGGGTGCGGTCTTACATAAAGTAAGACCCTACAGCAATGAGGGGCTGCGCATGATAATCTGTGATAATCAAAATATCTTTAGATATAAAAAATCTGTGATAATCTGTGGACAAAAAACTATCTGTGGATAAAAAAGACAATAGATTATGTTTGACTACAGTTATACGCCCGAGAAGACTCTGCGCACGGGCGAGATTCCGCCTCTTCTTTAGAGTGAACAGAAGAAGGTGACGAGGAAGGGAACTGAGAAATCCACGCAGAAGCCGTGGAAGATGGAGACGATGATGAAGTCCTGTCCCGCAGTACGGGTAATGATGGGTAGGGTGGTGTCCATGGTTGTGGCGCCACCCATACTTATTGGTGCCAATTTGCCAAAGTACTTTGCAAACAACGGTGCACAGAGCAACGTCAATATCTCGCGCATGATATTGGCAAGAAGGGCTATAGTGCCAAGTTCCGCTCCCTTGTATTCGGTGATGAAAATGCTCGACAGGGAGTAATAGCCAAAGCCCGAACCGATGGCGAGACAGTCGAAGAGATGGCGATGGGGGAGTAGGGCAGAGGCTGCCGCTGTTCCTGCCAACGAACCTACTATCGTCATTATCGGCAACATCATAAGTCGGGGGTTGACACTGCGGAAACTCTTCAGTGTCTTCGTGTCGCTGCCAATGCTTATGCCTACGCAAAACATGAGGGCGTAGAGGATTAGGGATGAGGAATGAAGAGTGAAGAATGAAGAATGAAGAGTGAAGAATGAAGAATTAAGGCCTACGGCAATTCCTAATGCGAAGAAGGCGATGATGATGAGGCTGCCTTTCATTTGTCGGCCTCCTTTCTTGACACATATTTCCATAGCAACCATGAGAAAAGGATGGTGCCCAGGGAGCCGCCGATAGTGAGCAACAGAGCCTCGAGGCCGAGTGTCTGCAAACCGCCGATAATACGCGGATTGCTGCCCACCTCAATACCAAGCAGGAAGAGCAATAGCCAGATTAAGACAGTGATGATGCGCGAAATAAACCGGATATTCCTTTTCCGGAGAAGATAACCCACGGCAATGCCGCAGAACATTATTACGACGACTGTGAGCATGGCAATGTGTTATTTCGCTACTGTAGTATTCTCGGCGAATGCCATAATCATTCCAGTAATTAATCCCGCTATGGCGATAAACAATACGATAGACAGAAGGTGTACCACTATCACTTTGCGTATCGTAGTCCTCCATTTATATCCGAAGATATACTTGTAATCCCATACGAACAGGGTGAATAGCAACCACCAAGGTAGGGGATAGAAGGCATAGTCTTCCTTTCCGCTGCTGAATATGGGCAGATATAAAATCGACAATGCCATCATCTGTCCGCTCATGAACACCTGGGTGAAGAAATGCTCTGCCATCGTGGATTTCGGTCGGGTGGGAGACTTGCGGAAGCCCCACCATGCAAACAGCATGAAGAAGGAGTGAAGGCAAAGGAGTTCCACTGCCTTATGCTGATCCATCCACTCCACAATACTCTTTACTCCCGTCATCATCTCCTGTGCCGACACCTTCTTTCCATTGACAGTGATGATAGTGTTATTATTGTTTTTTTCAAATTCTTTTTGCACACTCTCGTCACTTAATCCGCTTGTGAGCTGTTGGGTGATAGTCTTTTCGCCGAGCAGCGACGACTCCACGGCAAAGAAGATGCACAGCACGAAGAGCATCTTCACCGGTGGGAAGAAAGGCATGCGCTTGCCGTCGAGGTATTCGCCTATCATCTGTCCTGGGCGGTAGATAAGGTGCAACACGGTGCGCAGAAGTGAGCGATTGCCCATTCCCCATACCTCAAGTGTTGACATCAATGCCTTCTTGACGGTGAATCGTTGTGTGCTTGCCGGTTGGCCGCACGACGGACAGTAATTACCAATGAATTCGGTGTGGCAGTTGAGACATTCCATGTTTTGGGGAAGTTAAGGAAGTTATATTTGGGAGTTAAGGAGTTAAGCCATTAGTTTTGAGCATCAAGTATCAGCGCAATAACATTTGGCTTAACTCCTTTAACTCCTTAACTCCTCAATATATTTACGCCTTAAAGTTCTCCAAGTCCTCAGCCTTGAAGGCCTTGATGTAGGCATGATGTGCAGCGCACTCGGCCTCGGCGTGGCGAACAAAGACGTTGACACTCTTCTTGAACAACTCGGGAGCGCGTGTGGCATCCTCAAGCAGCAGGATAGACATAAGGATGTCGGCAGTCATCTCGTAGAGACGGCGTGCGAGGAAATCCTGAAGATCCTGGTTGCCCTGCTCCTTCACATAGTTGAGGGCATCCTCATACAGCTCGATGAGCTTGGCGATACGCGCGCGCATCGGAGCTGCACACTCGCAGATAGGACGCTCCATCATCTCGTTCATAATAGAGAGATATGTGCCGTTGGTGATGTAGCGGATGGCAGCCACCACCTGCAACTGAGTAGTACCCTCGTAGATAGAGAAGATGCGCGCATCGCGATAGAGGCGCTGGCTCTTATACTCCATGATGAAGCCCGAACCGCCGTGAATCTGTATGGCGTCGTAGGCATTCTGGTTGGCATACTCGGAGTTCATACCCTTTGCCAACGGAGTGAAGGCATCAGCAAGGCGAGTGTATTTCTTCTGCTCGGCGCGCTCCTCGGGAGTGAGCTTGCGCTCGCGGGCGATGTCGTCGAGAGCCTTGTAGATATCCACATAGCGTGCTGTCTGATAGAGGATGGCACGTCCGGCATCCAGTTTGGCCTTCATGCGCGAGAGCATGTCATAGACGGCGGGGAAGTCGATGATGGCAGTGTCAAACTGCTTGCGCTCCTTGGCGTATGCAAGACCCTCGTTGTAGGCAGCCTGGCTGACACCCACCGACTGTGCGGCAATACCCAGACGTGCACCGTTCATCAGGGCCATCACATACTTGATAAGACCCATGCGTGTGCTTCCGCAGAGTTCGCACTTGGCGTTCTTATATACGAGCTCGCATGTGGGCGAACCGTGGATACCGAGCTTGTGCTCGATGTGGCGTACGGTAACACCGCCGTCGCGCTTGTCGTAGATGAACATCGAAAGTCCGCGTCCGTCGTGTGTGCCTTCCTCAGAGCGTGCGAGCACGAGGTGTATGTCGGAGTCGCCATTGGTGATGAATCGCTTCACACCGTTCAGTCGCCAGCACTTGTTCTCCTCGTCATAGCTTGCCTTGAGCATCACGCGCTGGAGGTCGGAACCTGCGTCAGGCTCGGTGAGGTCCATTGACATGGTCTCGCCGGCACATACGCGAGGGATATACTTCTTGCGCTGCTCCTCGTCGCCAAACTCATAGAGGGTCTCGATACAATCCTGAAGGCTCCAGATGTTTTGGAATCCGGCATCAGCAGCCGATACAATCTCCGAAGCCATTGAATAGGGAGTGATAGGCATGTTGAGACCGCCGTAGCGACGGGGCATCGACACACCCCAAAGTCCTGCCTTGCGGGTGGCGTCGAGGTTTTCGAATGTCTTGGAAGCATATATCATACGTCCGTTCTCGAGGTGTGGGCCTTCGAGGTCAACAGCCTCAGAGTTGGGCTCGATGATATTTGCGGCGATGTCGCCAGTGATCTCGAGCATCTGCTTGTAATTCTCGATAGCGTCGTCGAAGTCAACGGGAGCGTCGGGATACTGATCCTTGTCGGCGAAGTTGCGCTCCTTCAGTTCAACGATGCGTTTCATTTCCGGATGATTGAGATAGAACTCAAACTCAGGATGGTCACTATAATAGTTTGCCATTTTCTTTCTTATTTTTTTGGAGTTATGTTGGGAAGTTATGATGGGAAGTTATGATGGGGAGTTAATGGGCCAATAGCGAATACCTATAGTGGTTGACTAAAGTCATTTTCTTGGACTCCTTTACAATAGGCATTTAAGAAACGACTTGCTTGATATATATCATAGGTCATTTCTTCAGCGGTCTTTTCTTCTATATAACCCAAATCTTTGGATAAAATAATGTAATACCTACATTCTTCCAAACTTCCTTGGGCAATATTCATAAGACGTAGTTTGTCGGCACGGCCAATCTTTTTATATCCTTCGGCAATGTTTGCTGCAATAGAAACTGCTGCTCTCTGAAATTGAGAACATAGTCCATATCTTTCCCATTCAGGAAAGTTGCGGGTTATGCTATATACCTTCAGGACGAAGGAATGGGCTTTTTGCCACGCAATCAGTTCTTGGAAACTTTGTGTCATACAGTTTTCCTTAATTGGTCCCGCCAAACTATTGGCCTTTTAACTCCCTATTATAACTCCCTATTATAACTTCTCCTCATAACTCCTCATATTATTTACTACTTTGTTTATAATACTTGATGAGTTTCGGAACGACCTCCTCAACAGTGCCTACTATCACATAGTCGGCAATCTTGTTGATGGGTGCCTCGGGATCGCTGTTCACCGAGATGATGATACCAGAATCCTGCATACCGGCGATGTGCTGAATCTGTCCACTGATACCGCAAGCGATATACACCTTGGGATGCACGGTGACACCCGTCTGACCAATCTGACGGTCGTGGTCGATCCAACCGGCATCAACGGCGGCACGGCTTCCGCCCACCTCACCATGAAGCACCTTAGCCAACTGGAAGAGTTGGTCGAAGCCTTCCTTCGAACCTACACCATATCCACCGGCAACAACAATGGGCGAACCCTTGAGGTTGTGCTTGGCAGCCTCCACGTGATGGTCGAGCACCTTCACTACGTATGCCTCGGCAGATACATACTTGGATACTTCGGGATAAACAACCTCACCCTTGGCATTTCCCTCGTAGATAGCCTTCTGCATCACGCCTGAGCGCACTGTGGCCATCTGTGGACGATGGTCGGGGTTGACGATTGTTGCCACGATATTACCTCCGAATGCCGGACGAATCTGATAGAGCAGGTTGTCGTAGGTCTTCTGGTTCTTCTTGTCCTCATACGGACCAATCTCGAGTTCTGTACAGTCGGCTGTCAATCCGCTTGTCAGCGACGACGACACACGAGGACCGAGGTCGCGACCGATGACTGTGGCGCCCATAAGGCAGATCTGCGGATTCTCCTCCTTGAAGAGGTTGACAAGAATGTCGGTGTGGGGAGCCGATGTATATGGGAACAATCCCTCGCCGTCGAAGACGAAGAGTTTGTCAACACCGTAGGGCAGAATCTGCTCTTCCACCTTTCCCTTGATACCCGTGCCCGCAACTATGGCGTTGAGGTCAACACCCAGTTCATTGGCCAGTTTGCGGCCCTTTGTCAATAGTTCCTGTGAAACCTCCTGCACCTGTGTGCCTTCGATTTCGCAATATACAAATACGTTGTTCATAATCTTA
>OBLI01001283.1_pt1 | contig 25008 bp, 18 predicted proteins | sample 1519701 | NCBI WGS metagenome assembly OBLI01 (sample SAMEA3663005, study PRJEB22513) | pig gut metagenome | biome: pig gut; feature: pig-associated habitat; material: faeces | place: France | collected 2012
CGACGATTGCCAAGGTGAAGAAGCACACCAATCGGAACCTGACAATCGACGGTATTCTGCTCACGCTTGTAGACGGCAGAACCAATCTCGCCAAGAGCACGGTGGAAGCGCTGAGGGAGAATTTCGGTTGTCGAATCAGGATATACCGGACGGCTATTCCCATTGCCGTAAAAGCCGCCGAGGTTTCATCTAAAGGGAAAAGCATATACGCTTATGAGCCGAGCAGCACCGTGTCTAAGGCTTACACGGATTTTACGAAGGAGGTGTTAGCCGATGGCAGGCAGAAAGAGCGACTTCACGCTTCCCACGAACACACTCGATGAGCTGTTCTCTACGCAAGAGGAACGGGATGATGCCAAGCTCAGTAAAATCCGAGATATTCCCCTTGAGCTGATTGACGATTTTCCCGACCACCCATTTAAGGTACGGGACGACGAGGATATGATACAGCTTGTGGAGAGCGTCAAGGAGCGAGGAGTCATTACTCCAGCTACCGTCCGTCAGAAAGAGGACGGTAGGTATGAGCTGATTTCCGGTCACAGGCGAAAACGGGCTTGCGAGCTTGCCGGGTTTGAAGCACTCCGTTGCGAGGTCGTAGACCTTGACCGTGACGCCGCCACCGTTCTTATGGTGGAAAGCAATTACCAGCGGTCGCAGATACTTCCCTCAGAAAAGGCGTTTGCCTATAAGATGCGGCTGGAAGCTATGAGCCGTCAAGGAAAACGCACAGATTTAACTTCGGACCCAGTGGGACCGAAGTTGTCAGGAGAACGCTCAAACATTGAGCTGTCATCTGAAACAGGTGACAGTACCTCGCAAATCAAACGCTATATCCGTCTGACAAGTCTTGTGCCTGAACTGCTCGACCTTGTGGACGAAGGCAAAATTAAAATGCGTCCTGCGGTGGAGCTTTCCTATTTGGACGTGGACAGTCAGCGGGCGGTGGTTGATGAAATCGACCTGAACCAATGCACCCCGTCTCACGATCAGACCATTCGTATGCGGAAGTTCTTCACAGATGGAAAACTCACGCCGGAGGTGGTGTCCGCTATTATGGGCGAGGAGAAACCAAACCAGCGGGAGAAGATCGTCCTGCGTGGGGACAAGGTGCGAAGTCTGATCCCGAAGAATATCCCCGTAAGCCAAACGGAGGATTATGTGGTCAAAGCACTGGAGCATTACAGCCGCTTTCTTCGTCAGCGGGCAGAGCGTGACAGCCGATAGGTACACGGAGTATGTTTCCTGCTGTCCCCTTCCTCACACTCCAACCCCTGAGAACTACCAGACTAACCGAAATAAACTATCTCCTGATTTATCTCTATCTCTCTAAGCTAAATCAATCTAAGAGCAAACGGAGTTCGCACAATTCGGAAAACTGCGTTTTGGCGGTATGATGAAAAGTTGCGCTTCATAACGCACCTTTGTCGGAACGGTTCTCATCGGGTAGAATGTGGTCGAAGGGAGTGAAGTGTATGAAATCCAAAATCGCAGTTCTTTTTCTCATCGGTCTTTTGTGTCTGACCATGGGGTGCAGCAACACCTCGCATATTGCAGAACAGCCCGCCCCGGTTTCTTCTTCGGAGAGTAACAAAGCTCCCGACCAATCAGAAACGGCGCAGGCAGAAAAGAAAACGGAGGTTGATCGTCCCCAAAGCACAGAATTGCAAACGGATAGCCGTGCCGCAGAGTTCCCGGCAAGCGTATCGGAAAGTGACACCCAAACAACAGAGCTTCCCGATCAGGCTGACCACAGCACGGCAGTGCTGCCACAGCCAAGCGAACCTGAAAAGAAAACAGACGAGTCCGAACGCCGACCGGAAACCGCTGCCCCGACAGAAAAAGAACAGCCCACACCTCCGGCAACTGAGGAATCGACACCACCGGAACCGCCGAAAGAAGAACCTACTGAGCCGGTCTTTGACATCAGCTACTGGATCAGTTTTGCTAAGAGCTATGCCGAGAGTGTCGGTCTTACGCTGAACAGTGAAGCGGTGTACTGCTGGGACAACCCCATTGATGCGGATGCCGGCTGTATCTATCTGGAACGGGACATACAATCCCGACTCAATCGCTATGCGGCAGATGCGGACATCACCGATGTGTGGGTCTGGTATGAGTCCGTCTCCGCTGGCAGTTATCTGATCTACATCGGATACGCATAAATCAATATTTTGAAATCAGCATCGCAGCAATGCGGTGCTTTTTTCGTATCTACAAGGAGGTACGCAAATGAAAAAACTCTATCGTAGAAGCATTTCAGGGCTTATGGCGCTGCTGATCTGCTTCACAACCATTCTCGGCGGGGGTATCACCGCCTTTGCCGCTTCTTCTTCCGGCGAAGTGGCAAAATCCTATTCCATTGGTTTTCCTCGAAGCGGGGATGCCAACCTCGATTACAGCGGCACTTGGGGGCATGATGAGCTGCATTATATGAACGGCTGGACCTCCGGTGAGGCAACATGGATGACAACATTGCACACCATCGGTTCCTTCGATGGCCCTGCCTGCTACTGCATCGAACCGGGTGTTCCCCGTCTGCTGGAGAAAACCTATACAAGATACGGCGAGGATTATTGGAAGAACTATCCATCTGATTACAACAGCACCATTGATGCCGATACCATCAAGACACTGCTGGGCAGAATCATGCAGTATGGCTATCAGGGTGACTTGTCCCTCGACTGGCGCTCGCAGAATGAAGCCGATGCCGACAAAATGGCACACATGATGGCTACGCAGGTGCTGGTATGGGAAACGGTCGTCGGAGAGCGTGACTCGAACTTCAACCATGTTGACCCCGGCAGTGCTGATGCCGTGAAATCCGTGTATCGCACTTCTCACCCGCTGTATAGTCGCTTCTCTGCTTACTATGACAGCATCGAAGCCAGCGTTCAGAGCCACACGGTCATTCCCAGCTTTATGAGCAAGACCCCCAACAAGGCGCAGACTGTCGAGCTGAAATGGGACGGTAGTCAATACACAGCTACCTTGACCGACAGCAATCATGTGGTATCGGACTATACCTTCAGCAGCAACCTGTCCGATATAATCTTTACGAGCAATGGCGACACACTGACCATTACCGCTAAGACTGCACCTGCGGAACCTGTGACCATCTCCGCCGGCAAGAACAATATTCGCAAGGGCGTTGTCGTATGGAGCGACGGTCACTATGGGCCTGACGGAACCATGCAGGATGCGGTCACTTACGCAGCCACCGTTATGGACCCCGTGCAGGCATTTCTCAACCTGAAGGCATCCTACGGCACTGCCAAGATCGTCAAAACCTCGGAGGACGGTAAGGTGGACAACCTTACTTTTACCGTCACCGGCAACGGCATCAATCAGACCGTCAAGACCAACGCCAAGGGAGAAATTCAGATCGACAACCTGATGCCCGGCGTTTACACCGTGACCGAGATGGATTACGACAAGTATGAGCCGCAGGAGTCCCGCCGTGTGACGGTGGTTTCCGGTCAGGTTTCTACCGTAAACTTCAACAACAAGCTCAAGCGAGGAGATTTGCAAATCATCAAGTCCTCGGAGGACAATCTCAACGAGGGCGTGACCTTCCACCTTTACGGCACTTCACTCTCCGGCATTGCCGTGGACGAGTATGCCGTAACCGATGTAAACGGCGTGGCGACCTTTGAAGATGTCCTCATTTCCGGTTCCACACCTTATACCGTGGAGGAAGTGGATACTGCTGTTCGCTATGTTGTTCCCGAAGCGCAGTCTGCGCCTATCAACTGGAACGAGGTCACGAACCGTAGCTTCCTCAATATTTTGAAGAAGTTTTCCGTGACCGTTACCAAGAGCGATGCTGAAACCGGCACGGCGCAGGGTGATGCTTCTCTTGCCGGTGCTGTTTACGGCATCTATAAGGGCGAAACCCTTGTGGATACCTACACCACCGACAAAAACGGGCAGTTCGTTACCAAGGAATATATCTGCGATAACGACTGGACGGTGAGAGAAATCACTCCCTCAGAGGGTTATCTGCTTGATACCACCGTCCATAAGGTCGGCGCAGAGCCGCAGCTCTATACCGTGGAGCATAATCAGACGGCAAATGATGTAACTGAGCAGGTCGTAAAGGGCAATATCGCCATCATCAAGCACACCGATAACGGTGATACGCAGATCGAAACACCCGAAAATGGTGCTGAGTTTGCCGTGTATCTGAAAGCCGCAGGCTCCTATGATAGCGCAAAGGCTTCCGAGCGTGATTATCTCACCTGTGACGAAAACGGCTTTGCACAGACCAAGGATATGCCTTACGGCATCTACACCGTCCATCAGGTGTCCGGCTGGGAAGGCAGCGAGCTGATGCCCGACTTTGATGTGTTCATCTCTCAAAACGGGGCGACTTATCGCTACCTTATCAACAATGCACCCTTTAACAGCTTCATCAAAATCGTGAAGCAGGACGCAGAAACCGGAAAGACTATTCCTTACGCCGGTGTGGGCTTCAAGATTTATGACCCGGACGGCAACCCCGTAACAATGACCTTCACCTACCCGACGCCCACCACCATTGATGTGTTCTACACCAATGCAGAAGGTTCTCTTGTTACGCCGGAAAAGCTGCCCTTTGGAAAGGGGTACTCTGTTGTCGAGGTACAGGCCCCCTACGGCTATGTCCTCGACGAAACACCCGTGTACTTCGATGTCACGGAGGATAATTTCACAGAAGAAAGCGGGGTTGCGGTAGTAAAAGTGGATAAGCCCAATATGGCACAGAAAGGCACCATCACCGTGGAAAAAACCGGCGAGGTGTTCTTCGGCGTTTCCGTCATCGGCGGCGTTGATGAAAGCGGAAACGAACTGCCCACCATCTATCAGCCGCTGTATGAAAAGCGTGGACTTCCCGGTGCGGTCTATGAGATCATCGCCGCAGAGGATATTATCACGCAGGACGGCACTGTCCGAAATCAGAAGGGCGAGGTCGTGGACACGGTTACTACCGATGAAAACGGCACAGCCGTGAGCCGTGAACTCTACCTTGGCAAATACGAGGTTCGTGAGATCACAGCACCCCACGGGATGGTGCTCAACCCGGAACCTCACTGCGTTGAGCTTGTTTACGCCGGTCAGAATGTTGCCGTAACAGAAACGGCGACTTCGTTCGAGAACGAGCGTCAGAAGGTGGAGATCAGCCTTGTAAAGTCCATCGAGAAGAATGAGCGCTTCGGCATTGGCACAAACGGTGAAATGAAGAACATTTCCTTTGGGCTGTTCGCCGCCGAGGAAATCGTATCTGCCAGCGGCACTTCCATTCCCGCAAATGGTCTTGTTGAGATCATCTCTCTGAATGAGGACGGAACGGCGAAAATCAAGACCGACCTTCCTTTTGGAAGCTACTATGTGCAGGAGCTTGCCACCGACAGTCACTACAAGCTCTCCGATACCAAGTATCCCGTTACCTTTGGGTATGCCGATCAGGATACGGCAGTTGTAAAGATTGCCGCCAATGACGGCAAGGCAATCGAAAATGATCTGATCTACGGTTCTGTTTCCGGCAAAAAGGTCGATGAGAAGGGAAATGCTCTCGGCGGTGCGCTGATCGGTATTTTCCGTACAAGCGACGGCGGATTCACAAAAGAAAATGCTTTGATGACTACCACTTCTGCTGAAGATGGTAGTTTTTCTTTTGAGAATATTCCTTACGGCACTTGGTATGTCCGTGAAATCGAACAGCCCGCCGGCTTTGTGCTGGACGATACCATCTATCCCGTGACCATCGGCGCAGACGGTCAGGTCGTGGAGATTGAAATCGTCAACAAGTATGTCCGTGGAAACATCCATCTGACCAAGGTGGATTCCGAATATCCTGACAATAAGCTGACTGGAGCAACCTTTGAGGTCTACAAGGACAGTAACGCAAACGGCAAGCTGGACAGCGGTGATGAACTGCTCGGCACACTGACCGAAAAGGAAAAGGGCGAATACAGTATGAACGACTTGTTCCACGGTCGCTACTTCGTCAAGGAAACCAAAGCACCAGAGGGATTTGTCCTCGATACCGGCGCGTATGAAGTGATGATCGACACGGGCGGCAAGACCTGCGAGGTGGAGAACAAGGCAGGTGTCGGCTTCGTCAATGAAGCTATGCGAGGCAACCTGAAAATCGTTAAGACATCCTCTGACGGCAATGTCAAGGGCTTCGCTTTCCGCATTACCGGTGCAAATGGCTATGACATTATCCTTGAAACCAACGACAAGGGTGAGATCTTCATTGACGGGCTTCGCATCGGGGACTACACCATTTCTGAGGTAAGCAACTCGGCTTCTTCGATGTATGTCATCCCTGCTGATAAGAAGGCAACAGTCAAGCTCGGCTCCACAACCATTGTGGAGATGCACAATGTTCTGCGTGATACGCCTAAGACCGGCGATACCACCAATCTGCCGCTGCTCTATACCCTTGCGGGACTGTCCGCAGTGGGCATCGCTGTGTGCGGCGTTATCGGATTCAAGAAAAAGAAGAAGGAGGATCGTAACTAATGGAACCTAAAACCATCGTGGCTATCGTACTGGTAGCCTTTATCATCGGCGGCTTTATCTTCTTGCAGGTCAGAAAGAAAAACAAGAAGTGAGCTGATTATCCAAGGGGCGGAGCAAAAACTCCGCCCCTTTTCTACTACCCGAAGGAGGGATTCAATGAATCAACAGAAAACGGTGGAAAGCCGGGTGCTTTCTATCTTGAAGGACTGTCCGAGAGCAAGGTTCGACGATATGATCCTCATTATGCACTACTACAACCGCTATGCGACTTATCTCAGAGCCGGCGAACTGCCTCTCAATGACCTTGCATTCAACTACAAAGTCTACGGACTGCCGTGCTTTGAAACCATCCGCAGAGCAAGGCAGCGTGTGCAGTCGCTTTTTCCGGAATACTCCCGCAACGCCAACCCTGACGATGACAGTATGGTTATCATCATCGGCATTCTTTGAGGTGACGGTTATGGAAAATGGAAAAAGAATGGTCGGTGATTACACCGTCCTCTGCGCCGTGAATATCGGCTCCCGTGAAATCATCTTTGCCGAGAATGAGCAGAGTGCCAACGGAGAACGCTTCCTCTGCTGCTATGGAGAGCGCAACGACATATTTGAAAGGTTTACCGAGTGTGCCGTTGGTGACGACTATATTGATGCGGCACTATTCTTTGCAGAGCGCATCAAGCAAGACGCCGAGAGGTTTCGGGCAGAGGTTGAAAAGCTGAATATTCCCGTGACGGTTATCACCCAAGCGGACTGCATCCCCGACCACTATAAGAACGACATCAACGGCAAAATCATCGCCATCAACCCGGCAATCCTCAAGCCGGAGTATCAAAGAGCAGATCGACAGCTTTTCCTTGTGACCGGTGGCTTCGGCGCTTCAGCAAATGCCCGTGGCAGCGCCGTATTTTGCAAAAATCTCTATGACGGCAAGAATACCCGTTATGAGCGTATGGATGTGCTGGGTGAAGTAAAGCCGGAGCGTATGCCTGATTGGGCAAAAGAAAAAGCGGCTGCTTTTAGCCGCACAATTCAAGGAAAAGACCACGAGCGATAAGGAGGCAGATTTCTATGGCAACAAAGAAAACCGCAGCCGAGCAGGGCTTGCAGCAGAAAATGAAGGTGCTGGCAAAGCTCTTTGACGCAGGCTGCAAAACCGAAAAGGATTTGAAGGCGCTGACCTTGCCGACGATCCTGAAAATCCCCGATGTGACCGTTCCGGATATGACGGTCATCACCGAGCTTCAGGAGCAGGTTGCAAAGAACCGCCTTTTCTCATACTTGGGAGGTGGAACAGATGAGTCAAGCGACACGACCGAATGACCGCCACATCATTTGGAGCAACCAAAACCTTGATGTGGACGACTGGCGAGAGGACTACAAGGAGTTCCTTGAAGCTAATGAACTAGACGACGACCCGAATGATGAGCAGGCACTCTATGAGTGGATGGAGGAAACCAATTGCGACTACCTTTACGACGAGAGAGCGAACCTCAACATCCAGCTTTCCCAGCCGATCATTGTCATTGGCGACATAGGCAGATGGAACGGCAGAGTGATGGGCTATAAGGAGATACCCTCCGGCAACATCCGGGATTGCCTGTATGCCGATACCGACTATACCGAATGGTATGTAGATAAGTACGGCGATCTTCGTGCCGATGCCGCCCACCACGACGGCACAAATCACTATCTCTACCGAGTGTTTAAGGAAGGCGTTTCCGAGACACAGATGGAAAACCTGAGAGATAAAATCTATCACGGCAAAGCCACACGAGCCGATATTACCCGGCTGACCCGGCGACTTGGGGATGAGATCGCCGCCGTTTACGGCTTTGACATCCCGAAACAACGAACACCGCAAGAAAGGGGCGCAAGATAATGACAGATTTTACACTGCGACCGCTGACCGTCCCCGAACGCAAGTACACCTACACTCAAAGCTCGCAGCTTCAAGGGCAGACAGGCAATATCGGTTATCTGCGTGGGGACTTCGGCTCAAGCGGCGATCAGTTTTATACCACTTGGTTTGATACCCGACCGCAATGGAAAAGCGATGAGTTCAAGCGGGACTTGGACGATGTAATCAACGCCCTGCGCTCCGAGGAGTACGGACTGCTTCAAAGCCGTTCTCAGATGGTGCGGTATGGGCGTGAGAACAAGGAAAGCGAAATGCAGGGTGCTTATACCACTGAGTTCGGCTTCCGAGCAGATACCGAAAAATATGCGTTCGTGCTTCGCTGTAATCCAACGAGGGGCGACTATAACTTCTACTGCCTCTGCTATGTAAAGGAATGGCTGGACAAGCACATCGAAGAAGCCAACCGGGACATTCGCTTTATTGACAGCCACTATAAAGAGTTGTTCCGTATCCCGGACGGAGAGCGCATCATTGTGACCGACCGTGACGGTAAGACGGAAAGCTATCCCTGCCGGTATATTGATAGCTATCACACAGAGGTTGGACGCAATCTCTTTCACGTTTGCGAGTTTGCCGAGCGTATGGAGCAAGGCGGCTGTACCTACGCTCCAATGGAGCCGCCCTTGCCTCCGATGTGCTATTCCATACTCCCGTCTACCGGCGAAGTCATTCAAATCGACCGCTGGCAAAAGGGCTATACCGCCACAAGGTTTAACGATGGGAACCGTGTGGAGAACGAAGCGATTAAGGATAAGTTCAATGAAAAGCTGGGCGTGACTAAGGCGCAGGAGCAGGCAATGCTCGCCGGTTCTATGATCCGGTGGGACTCCATTGCCGCCAAACCCAAGAGCTATGATGAGAACGGCAAAGCCATCAAGCCCAAAGACTATGAACGATAAGGAGGTGTCCGCCGATGGCACGAAAATACGACTTCATTTCGGAGCTGTATAACCGAACCTGCAAAACGGTCGTTGCAAGCCCCGCAAGCTGGGAAGCGTTTCTGCGCTCTGCCTGCTACAACTACCGTCTGCGCTTTGATGAACAGCTTTTGGTTCACGCACAGCGACCGGACGCCACCGCCGTTCTTCAGATCGACGACTGGAACCAAAAGTTCGGGCGATGGGTCAACCGTGGCGCACACGGCATTGCCGTCTTTGAGGATGCCGACCAACGCCGCCAGCGGCTTGTCCACTACTTCGATATTTCCGACACGCATCCCAGCCGCTTTTCCCGCAGAGTTCCCATTTGGCAAATGCGGGACGAATACACGGCAGAAGTGATCGACACGCTGGAAAGCACCTTCGGAGAGTTGAACGACAAGGAAACCCTTGCCGCAGCCATCGAGTCGGCGGCGAGAAATGCCGTGGAGGATAACATCCCCGACTATCTCACCGACCTTCTTTACAGCGTGGAGGACAGCTTCCTGGACGGCGTATCCGAAGAAGAAATCACCCACATTTTCAAAACGGCGGTGCGAAACAGCGTCGCCTATATGACGATGACCCGCCTGGGCATTGAAGCCGGAGAATACTTTGAACCCGATGATCTTCGGGATGTGGTGAATTTTACGACCCCTGCCACGCTGAACGCCCTCGGCTATGCCACCAGCGATATTGCGGAGATGGGACTTGCGGAGATTTCCCGCACCATTCTTGCCCTTGACCGTCAAAATCGCATAATTGCAGAGAAAACCAAAGCCGATTACAATGTAGGCAAAGAAAAAACCGAAAGGAGTCCTGATGATGAACGAGATCACTTACACGAGGCAGGGGGATTATCTGCTCCCCGATCTGACAATGCCGGAGCAGCCGGAGCTGTCGATGGGCAGGTACGCCCGGATGCGGAGGAAGTTCCTGAAGGAGCATCACAAGGTACGCTACTACAACCTGCTGACGAGCTGCGCCCTGAACGAGCATCTGAACGACACGGAGCGCAGAGCGAACGAGATGGAACAGATGCTGACGGAGCAGATGGCAGCGTCGGAGGGCGTGACGGAGAATCTGAAAGCGACGGATATGATGAGCTGGGTTCGGAAGATGAACAGTATCCGGAGCCGGGTTCAGGAGATCGTGATGGCGGAGGTAATCTTCGCTTAGATTATTACGACCGAAGCCACGAGGATAAAAGCCTGCCGTTCTTTGGCGGCGATGATACGATTCGTGAAATCCTCGGCACCACGCCGCACCTGAAAGCAAGCAAAGACGAGATACGGGCATTCTTTGAAGCTACCGCTGATGAGAACGCCCGTATTTCTTATATCAATCGCATTTTCAACAACGACTATACCGAGGTCATCCTGAGCGATGGCAGACGGTGCGGCTACAAGACCTATCAGAATGTGTTGCAGCTTTGGGAGGGCGGTTATCTCTCCCGCACAGCACAGAGCTTCTATGATTGGGGCGTAATTGCCCAGCATTTTGAAGCGATGCGGCTCTTGGGTGAGCTTTACGACACGGCGAAGCCGCTGCCGTCCATTGATGGGCAGATGAGCTTAATGATGGAAGGAGCAGAGGACCAAAAAACCTCTGCTTTTACTTTTTCCCAGGAGATCATTGATGCTGTACTCACCCGTGGCAGCGGCATTTCCGAGGGAAAAATGCGTATCTATGAGCAGTTCCAAAGAAGCCTTTCTTCGAAAGAGAATGCCGATTTTCTGAAAGAGGAATACGGCTGGGGCGGTGCTTATCCCGTAATCACCGGAACCGGCATTGATGAGCAGCACGACGGTAAGGGTATCCGTATTTCTAAAGGCATCGGAAGCGATAAACCTCATATCGACCTGAAATGGAGTCAGGTAGAGAAGCGCATTGCCGAGCTGATAAAACTCGACCGTTACCTGAACCCCAAGGAAAAGGCACAGTATCCTGAATGGTTGCATAGGCAGGAAGATCGCCGTGCAGAGCTTGCCGAGGAACGCAGGAACAGAGAAATCTTGTCTACCGCACCTTCCGAAAAGGCAGAGCCGAAAAATGAGCGATATGAGTACCACCTCGGTAGCACCGTCTATCTCGGCGCAAACGAATATGAAATCCTGTCCTTTGATGATGAGCGTGTGATGCTCTATGATACGCAGTTTCCGCTTTTCAACAAGGAAATGACGAGAACTGAGTTCGACAGCAAGGTGCAGGAGAACCCGCTGAATGACCATTTGAAGGTCGCTATTAAACAGCCCGAAGAAAAGGCGGTTGAGTTCGACATCGGGATGGGCTATCTCGGTAACGGACTGACCGTTTGGAACCGTGCCGTGGAGGTCAATGGGGACTATCAGAACATTGCCCACATCTCCCCCGAAGGTGAGATCACCTTCTATGTGCAGGACTTGCCGCAGAGCGTTGTGGAGCGTATCAGACAGGCGGCAGAAAGAGAAAAGTCAAAGGATGCTGCTTTGTCGGAGTTCTATCAGGCGTATCTTAAAACCAAAGCAGACAATCCGAGTAGCCTTTTGCTGTATCAGGTGGGTGATTTCTTTGAATCCTATGCTGATGATGCAGAGGTCGTCGGGTCTGCTCTTGACTTGACGCAGACGACCCGTGCCGTCGATCACAACACCCGTGTCCCAATGGTAGGATTTCCGCAGCACCGCTTGGAAACCTACCTAACAATGCTGACCGACAGAGGGTACGATGTAGAGGTCAACGCTTTGGAGGATGGCGAACGCATTACCCGCACCGTGGTTTCCACCACGAAGGAAGCACCCATCGAGTCCAAACCTATCGGCAGGATCGACTATCTCGGCACGGACGGCAAGGTCGGTGAAAGCATCGAGTACACCAGTCCTTATCAGTTCGAGAAGGACATCAAGGAGGAAAACTACTACGGTGTGCCGATGAGCATTGTTCTGTATAAGGACAAAGACGGCAACACGATTCCGCACGGTTTTATCGCACAGCTTGACCCACCGCCCAAGGGCTTTGAGATCATCGACAGCCCATATCTTACGGAACGATTTGCCGTCATTGAAACAGAAAACGGCTATGCGGTCTGGGATGAAACCCGCAGCGCAATCTATGTAGACGAGGAGGGCGTCAGTGAGGAGTTTGCCAGCGAATGGCAGGCAAACGACTATCTGAAACAGCTTCAAGGGATTCCTCCCATTGAGCGTACCGAAGCCTCCCTTGATACGGCGAAGCATCTCATTGATGATTTTTGCCGTGAGGAGTATCAGCGTGAGGATGGTGCGGACTACACCGATCTTACTGATGTCGGCGTTGCCTATACCACCACTGAGGACGACAAGCACGAAATACAGGCAAGGGTCAACCTTGTGGATTTCCGCATCGAAACTCTTGCAGACGGCAAGGTCATCCGCAGTGTGCAGTATGCGTCCCTTGAAGAACTGACCGAAAAAGGACTGCAAGCACTGTCCTTTGACGACCTTGTTTATCTCTCCGAGGAAGAACTTGCACAGGTGGAAGCACCTCTTACCCCTGCTTGGGAGCATCCGAAGAAAAGCCGGGTGCAGACCTTTGATATTCATCCCGAAATCCCAATGGCAGACCGTCATACCTTCGACCTTGCTTCTCACGAGGTCGAGGAGGTCAACAAGAAAGAACGCTTCCACCGCAACTATGCGGCGATCACCGTTCTGAAAAGGTGTCAGGAAGAAAACCGCTTTGCCACACCGGACGAGCAGTTCATCCTCTCTAAATATGTGGGCTGGGGCGGTATTCCCGAAGCCTTTGACGAGAGAGCAGGTTCTTGGCAGACAGAGTTCGGGATGCTGAAAAACATCCTGACACCGGAGGAATACGCTTCCGCAAGGGAAAGCACTCTGACCGCTTTCTACACGCCGCCAACGGTTATCAATGCCGTGTATAAGGTGATGAAACAGCTTGGCTTCCGTGAGGGCAACATCTTGGAACCGTCCTGCGGCATCGGGCATTTTATCGGTATGCTTCCCGAAGAAATGAAGGAAAGCAAGATCTACGGTGTGGAGCTGGATACGGTTTCTGCCGGTATCGCACAGCAGTTATATCAAAAGTCCTCTATCGCCGCACAGGGCTTTGAGGAAACCAATCTCCCCGACAGCTTCTTTGATGCCGTTGTGGGGAATGTACCCTTCGGGGATTTCAAAGTTCCTGACAAGCGTTATGACAAGCACAAGTTCCTCATTCACGACTACTTCTTCGCCAAATCCTTGGACAAGCTCCGTCCGGGCGGCGTAATGGCGCTCATTACGAGCAAAGGCACAATGGACAAGGAAAACTCCGCTGTCCGTAAATATATTGCCCAGCGAGCCGACCTGCTTGGTGCTATCCGTTTGCCGAACAACACCTTTAAGGGTAATGCCGGAACGGAGGTCGTTTCGGACATTCTTATTCTGCAAAAGCGTGACCGCATTGTGGATATAGAGCCGGATTGGGTACAGCTCGGCACGGATGAAAACGGTATCCTGATGAACAGGTACTTTGTTGAGCATCCCGAAATGATACTCGGAGAGATGAAAATGGTGTCGGGGCGTTTCGGCCCCGAAGCCACCTGCGTCCCTTACGAGGGGGCAGACCTTGCCGAGCAACTCGGCGAAGCCGTTTCCAATATTCACGGTGAGCTGACCGCATATGAGGTGGAGGATGAGCTTGCAGAGGAGGACAATTCCATTCCCGCAGATCCCACCGTCCGCAACTTCTCCTATACGGTGCTGGACGATAAAATCTACTTCCGAGAAAACAGCCGTATGGCTCCGGTGGAGGTATCCGCTACCGCAGAGAACCGCATAAAGGGTATGATCCGCATCCGTGATTCAGTCAGAAAGCTGATTGAATTGCAGACGGAGGACTACCCCGACTCGGAAATTAAAGCGGAGCAGGAGCGATTACACGCTCTTTATGATACCTTTTCCAAGCAGTACGGACTTATCAACAGCCGTGCCAACATCTCCGCATTTTCACAGGACAGCTCCTTTTCTCTGCTCTCGGCTCTTGAGGTCTTGGGCGATGAAGGTCAGCTTGAACGCAAGGCGGATATATTCTACAAGCGAACCATCAAACCACACACCCCGGTCACTTCCGTAGATACCGCCAGCGAAGCACTTGCCGTTTCTATGGGCGAAAAAGCCCGTGTGGATATGGATTATATGTGCGAGCTGACCGGCAAGACCGAGGAAGAAATCTTTGCAGACTTAAAGGGCGTTATCTTTCTGAACCCAATGCACGGGTACGGCAATTCCACGCAGGCAAAGTATCTTATGGCAGACGAATACCTCTCCGGCAATGTCCGGGAAAAGCTGGTACTCGCCCGAAAGTCGGCGGAGCTTTACCCCGAAGATTACACCGTCAATGTGGAAGCACTGGAACGGGTACAGCCGAAAGACCTGACCGCCAGCGAGATCGCCGTTCGGCTTGGTGCTACTTGGCTGCCGACCGAAATTGTCGAACAGTTTATGTTTGAGTTCTTGGGAACACCGAGGTACGCACAGTGGAACATCAAGGTTCATTTCTCTGCCTACACCGGCGAGTGGAATATTGAGGGCAAGTCCTATGACCGCAGCAATGTGAAGGCATACAGTACCTACGGTACGGGGCGCATCAACGCCTACAAAATCATTGAGGAAACACTGAACCTTAAAGATGTCCGCATCTTCGACTATGTAGAGGACGCAGACGGCAAAAAGAAAGCCATTCTGAACAAGAAGGAAACGGCAATCGCACAGGCAAAGCAGGAGCTGATCAAGCAGGGCTTTCAGGATTGGGTCTGGTCTGACCCTGAGCGCAGAGAACGGCTCTGCCGCCTTTACAACGATAAATTCAACAGCCTGCGTCCCCGTGAGTACGATGGAAGCCACATCGTTTTCAGTGGTATGAACCCGGAAATCGAGCTTCGGGAACACCAAAGAAATGCGGTGGCGCACATCCTATACGGCGGCAATACGCTGCTTGCACACGCCGTGGGCGCAGGGAAAACCTTCGAGATGGTTTCGGCGGCGATGGAGTCCAAACGGCTCGGATTGTGCAGTAAATCCCTGTTTGTCGTACCCAACCACCTCACTGAGCAGTGGGCATCGGAGTTCTTACAGCTCTATCCCTCAGCCAACATTTTGGTGGCAACGAAGAAAGACTTTGAAACCAAGAACCGCAAAAAGTTCTGCGGAAGAATTGCCACCGGCGATTACGATGCCATCATTATCGGGCAGTCGCAGTTCGAGAAAATACCGATGTCCATTGAACGGCAGCGGGCGATCCTCGAACAGCAGCTTGATGAAGTTACGGAGGGCATTACGGAACTGAAAAAGAACCGTGGAGATAACTTCTCCGTAAAACAACTGGAACGCACAAAGAAATCTGTCAAGCAGAAGCTCGATAAGCTCAACGACCAATCCAAAAAGGATGATACAGTGACCTTTGAGGAGTTGGGTGTTGATAGACTCTTTATCGATGAAAGTCACTACTACAAGAACCTGTTTCTCTTTACAAAAATGAGGAATGTAGGCGGCATTGCTCAAACCGAAGCAATGAAGTCCAGTGACCTTTTTATGAAATGCAGGTATTTGGACAAACTGACCGGAGGGCGTGGGACAGTGTTTGCGACAGGAACGCCGATCTCCAATTCGATGGTCGAACTTTACACCATTCAGCGATACTTGCAGTACAATACCCTTGTTCAGAACAACTTGCAGCACTTCGATGCCTGGGCTTCCACTTTCGGAGAAACCATTACGGCAGTAGAACTTACACCCGAAGGAACGGGATACCGAGCTAAAACACGCTTTGCCCGTTTCTACAATTTACCGGAGCTGATGGCGATGTTTAAGGAAATCGCAGACATCAAAACAGCAGATATGCTTGACCTGCCAGTGCCGACAGCGGTCTTTCACAATATCTCGGTGAAGCCATCTGAAATCCAAAAGCAGATGGTAGCCGAACTTGCGGAGAGAGCCGAGAGGGTACGAAACGGTATGGTTGATGCCAAGGAAGATAATATGCTCAAGATCACCAACGACGGCAGAAAGCTGGCACTTGACCAGCGGCTTATCAATCCGTTGCTCCCTGATTTTGAGGACAGCAAGCTCAACGCCTGCGTGGACGCTATGTTTGAAACTTGGGAGCGTGGCAGCGAGAAGCGGTTGACCCAGCTATTTTTCTGCGACCTGTCTACGCCGAAAAACGACGGCTCCTTCAATGTCTATGACGACATTCGACAGAAGCTGATTGCCCGTGGCGTACCCGCCGATGAGATAAAGTTCATCCACGAAGCAGATACCGAAGCGAAGAAGCTGGAGCTGTTCAAGAAGGTACGCCGAGGGGATGTCCGCATCCTGATGGGCAGTACGCAGAAGATGGGAGCCGGTACGAATGTGCAGAACAAACTTGCCGCATCCTCCGATCTCGATTGCCCGTGGCGACCCTCTGACTTGGAACAGCGTCTCGGCAGAAGTATCCGGCAAGGCAACGAAAATAGTGCTTTGCGAGGACAGTGTAAAAACTGTCCTCGTTTTGCTTCTATGCTATGGAATGGGCATCGGGATCTACTTCTCTACACGCAGGAACTACCGACGCCGAGAGGAACACGGCAGCGCAAAATGGGGCAATGCCAAAGCCGTGGACAAGAAATACCGGCAGAACCCACCGTCCGAAAACAAGCTGATGACGCAGGCAGTCCGTATCGGACTCAACGGCAAGAAACACCGCCGCAATCTGAATACCCTTGTCTGCGGCGGTTCCGGTGCCGGTAAGACACGCTTTTACTGTAAGCCGAATCTGATGCAGGCAAATACCAGCTTCGTGATTCTTGACCCAAACGGAAAAGAAGTTTTAGGATATATATTGCAAGCAGTCCATTGAATACGGCTGCGAATAAAAGACGGAAAGGAGGTCAGAAAGTGCCTAAAATCAGGGATTTTAACAGAGTTACAGCTCTCTATGAAAGGCTGTCCAAGGATGATGAGCAGCAGGGCGAATCGAACTCGATACTGAATCAAAAGAGATTTCTCGAAGATTTTGCCCACAAAAGCGGTATGACGAACATCAAGCATTTTACCGATGACGGTTACACAGGGCGTAACTTCAACCGTCCCGGATTTCAGGCAATGCTTGCAGAAGCCGAAGCCGGAAAAATCGGCACGATTATCGTCAAGGATATGAGCCGTTTCGGCAGAAACTATCTTGAAGTCGGCTTTTATACCGAGATACTGTTCCCCAAGAAGCAGATACGCTTTGTTGCAATCAATAACAGCGTGGACAGCGACAAACCGCAGGATAACGATTTTACCCCGTTCCTCAACATAATGAACGAGTGGTACGCTAAGGACACCAGCAACAAGATAAAGTCCATCTTCCTGTCCCGTATGAGCGATGGAAAACGCTGCTCCGGCAGCATTCCCTACGGCTACAATCGACTGCCCGAAGATAAGCAGACCTTAGTGGTCGATCCTGTTGCTTCTCAGGTGGTAAAACACATCTTTGAGCTTGCGGCAGAGGGCTTGACACCTCCGGCAATCGCAAGACAGCTAACGGAGGAAAAGGTGCTTATCCCATCGGCGTACACCCTCCAATATCACCCCGAACAATGCAACCGAAAAGCAGAGTACGGCTGCACAAACTGGAACGCAAACACGGTAAGAGAGATTTTAAGCCGACAGGAATATCTCGGTCATACTGTGCTGAGAAAGACCATCGGAACGAACTTTAAGACCGATGAACGCCGTTTTGCCACCGATGAGGAACGCCTTGTGTTTGAGGACACCCACGAGCCTATCGTTGACAGCGAGCTTTGGGAGCAGGCGCACAGAAGATTGAAACACGCCACACGCCGTATAAAGGAAGGGACGCACCAAGAGGAATGCTTACTGCCCGGTCTTGTGTATTGCGCTGATTGCGGCAGTAAGATGTCCTATCAGACGAATTACTACAAAAGCGGAGAACCCTATCACTCGTTCCGATGCAGCAGCTACGGAAACAGAACCGGGAACTGCACCATCCATCATATCAGCGACAAAGTCCTCTATCAGTTGGTACTGCGCTCTATCCAACGCCTTTCAAGCCACATTATCGCAGATGAGCGTGGCTTTGCCGAAGAACTGAAATGCAAATGGGAAGCACAGGCGAACGGCAAACCGCAAAAGCAGAAGGATGAACTTCAGACAATCAACCGCAGACTGAACGAGCTTGACCGCCTGATTGGAAGCCTTTATGAGAATTTCATTTCAGGTCTGCTGCCCGAAAAGCAGTACAAGTCCCTGATGAAGAAATACTCGGCTGAACAGGACAGCCTTGAGAGCCAAGTGTCGGAAATTCAGGAGAAGCTGGAGCAAACAAAAGCGTCCTCTGCTCATATCGGGCGGTTTATCAGGCTCATTAAGAAGTATAAACAGCCCGAAGAACTGACAAAAGAGATGGCGTGTGAACTGATTGATAAAATCGTTGTTCACGAAGCCGTGGGCAAGAAGCCCAACCGACAGCAGCAGGTGGACATTTACTATAACTTCATCGGGCAGTTTGACCTCCCTCTTTCCGAAAAGGAAATTGCCGAAGCAAGACAAAAAGCCGAGCAAGAAGCGGCGGAAAAAGCCAAGCGCAAGAAGAACCGGCAGCGTGAGAGCAATGTTGCACATCAAGCCAAAGCAAAGGCGGAACGCTGGGCGGCGAATGACGGGCATAAGTACCCGAAGCGTATCTGCGAACAGTGCGGTAAGGAGTTTTATCCGAACAGCACAAGGCAGAGGTTTTGCAATACTGACTGCACAAAAGCCCATCAGCAGGCAGAAAAAGAGAAGAAACGCTTTGCCGAAAAGGGAGAGCACACCTTCCGTCAAAAGGTCTGCAAGATTTGCGGCAAGCCCTTCTGGCCGTCCAACGGTCAGGAGGTGCTGTGCTCCGAGGAATGCAAAACCATTAACCGCAGGCAGAAACAGCTTGCCTATTATCACCGTAAGCAATCCGGACAGAAAGCCGGAGAAGCAATATAATTCAAGGAGGACAACACAGTGGAAAAATTCATCACAGACGAACGGACAGGCTTGCGCTATGAGCTTGTCGGGGACTACTATCTGATCGCCGGAGAGGACGAGCCGGAGGGCAGACCCATCGGCATTTGGGGGCAGCGACACCTGCGGTATATTCGCAAGCACAAGGTCAGCTTGTATGCCGAGCTGCTGACTACCGGCAAGCTGAACGATTACCTTGCAGACCTTAACGAGCAGGCAGAAGCAATGTTTTCTCGGCTGGTAAAGCAGCTTTCCGAAAAAGAGGGCGTAACGGAAGTCCTCAAAGCGGAAAATCAAATGCTGTGGGTGCAGAGGATGAACAACATCCGCAGTGCTGCTATGGAAATCGTTGCAAACGATTTGATTTACTGTTAGGAGGACGGCTATGAAGGTCAAGCTGGACGATTATGAGGTGCGGGTGCTGATAAACGGCTTGGTACAGCAGCACAGGAGCTATGACGCAGAAACCAACGGTCAGATTGACGCCCTTGCCCTTCGCCTGTGTGACATTGCAGAAGCAATGAAGCCGGGACGGAAGAAGAAAATCTCTTTTGAGCCGGTGGAAATCAGAGTAATTCGGCATTGCCTTATGGAGTGGCGAAATCGAGAGATACGGGCCGAAAGGTACGGTGCCGTAGATGCCATAAACGAACTGCTGATACGGTTTACCCGCTAAAGAGAAAAGTCGCTGTCAACAGACGGCGGCTTTTCGCTTTCGGGAAGTAATCAAGAAGTCATAAAGTTCTGTGAGTAGTGGAAGTGGGCAAAAAACTAAAATAAAATTGTGAATTTTTCAGGTTTGCAATTGAATTTCTGAGAGAGGGATGGTATAATACATCATGTATTATTATGCGAAAAACAAGTTGGAGAAAGGGGTTGACAAAATGAAAAAGAACAAGTTGGTAGCCCCTGTTTTGAAATGGGTAGGAGGAAAAAGACAGCTTCTGGAAACTTTCCGCCCGATGTTGCCCAAAAGAATCACAACATACTGTGAGCCATTTGTTGGCGGAGGTGCCCTGCTTTTTCATTTACAGCCGAACACCGCCTATATCAACGATATAAATCCTGAACTGATTCGTGTTTACACGGTTATCAAAGAAAATGTTGATGGACTGATTGAAGAACTGGAGAAATTTGAAAATACGGCAGAGCAGTTCTATGCAGTTAGAGATTGGGATCGGGACAGAGATTACTATGCAACACTCTCCGATGTACAAAAGGCAGCTCGTGTGTTGTACCTAAATAAGACTTGCTTTAATGGCTTATACCGTGTAAATAATGCTGGTGAATTTAACTCTCCGTTTGGAAATTACCGTAACCCTAACATTGTTAATGCGCCGGTGCTGCGGGCAGTTAGTGCGTATCTCAATACTGCCGATGTTCATATGACTACAATGGACTATGCAGAGGTGCTGAGAAATATTCCGAGAGGGACCTTTGTATACCTCGATCCGCCATATGATCCTGTTTCCGAAACTGCAAGCTTTACGGGATATTCAAGAGGTGGTTTTTCTCGTGATGACCAAATCAGGCTCCGAGAGTGTTGTGATGATTTAACTGCCCGTGGCATAAAGTTTATGCTGTCAAATTCTGCAACTGACTTTATATTGGAGCAGTATGCAGCGTATAACATAACCGTTGTCCAAGCGAAGCGTGCAGTCAATTCGGTCGCATCAAAGCGTGGAGATGTTGATGAGGTGGTGGTGCGGAATTATGAGTGATCGCCAAAAGAGCCTGAATGACACAGCGTGGGAAGAACTGTTTGAGAAACACGACATACTGACGCATATTGAAAGAACGGGACAATTTCAAATCTCTGCAAAACAGATCAAAGAGGTTCGAGAGCCTCGTTTAATGGCAAAGTTTGACCACACAATCAATCTACCACAGATTTTTGCGGACAATAACCTTTGCATCCTTCCCGTTACCCGTGGGGATTATGTCATTTCACATTTTGATGCATATCATAAGTTTGAACCCGACAATTCTCCAATAACACGAGTTTCGCTGCCGACATATATACAGAGCTTAGACAGTAGTAATATTCCGAGCGAAGCGATTGCTTTGAACTGCGCCGTTGCTGCTGGTATCATTGCCGATTTTTTAGGTGATGAAGAAATTGTATCAACAGTTTCCGGTAGAATGGGGTCAGGTGTTTTTGACTTTAGTATTGGAAATCTTAAAAGTAGAACTTTATCAAGGGTCACAGTAAACAACTCACAAATAGAAATAGATGCGGCATATGAAGGAATTCGTAGTTTGGCTTTGTTTGAGGCTAAGCGGGATTTGTCTGAGGACTTCTTGGTTAGACAGTTATACTATCCCTATCGAGTATGGAAAAACCGTATGACAAAACCGGTAAGGCCATTGTTCTTAGTGTATTCCAACGGCATTTATCGGATTTATGAGTATGCGTTCACTGACCCCAATAATTACAGCTCGATAGCGCTTGTACAGCAGAAGAATTATTCCGTGGAAGATACCGCAATAACAGCCGATGACATCCAGCAGGTATTGCACAATGCGGTATGCGAAAATGAGCCGCAGATTCCGTTCCCTCAGGCTGACTCTTTTGAACGAGTTATTAACATTTGCGAATTGCTTGACGATCAAGATTTAAGCAGAAACGATGTAACTGAGCGGTACGCTTTCGATGCTCGCCAAACGAATTACTATACAGATGCCGCCCGCTATTTAGGACTTATCGAAAAGGAACGGGAAAATGGTGGACCGCTGTACCGGCTTACTGACAAGGGACGCACGATTTTGAAAATGGGATATAAGCAACGGCAATTGGCGTTCTGTGGTGCTGTACTATCGCATAGTGCTTTTGCCGACACTCTTAAATCTTATTTTGAAACCGGGGTTATGCCGCAGAAAAATGATATTGTGCAGATTATGAGAAGGTCAAATTTGTATAATGTCAACAGTGATAGCACATACGAGAGGCGCTCATCAACAATTAAGGGCTGGGTAAATTGGATTGTTGGACTAATTAACGATTAGATTGCTAACTAAGGAGGGGTAAATATGCCACACGATGAATGGGCTGAATGTCCTAATTGCGGAAAAACAGCATGGGGACGAAACGAAATTGAAGCTGAATTTGGATACAGATTTGGCGGTACGACTCCGCAGTCTTGGTGCCGCTCTTGCAGAGCACGAGAGCGAAATGAAAAAAACTGTGGATATACGGAATGTCCTTGGCACGGTGAACCAAATTGCAGTTCAAGATATGATTGCCCCTGCAATGATGATTAAAAATTGAATATGCTTTCGAGCAAGACAAAAGCGTCGTAGCAATACGGCGCTTTTTTGTTACCCGGAAGCGACAAACAGCGGCTTTTGAATGACGGACGGTAAAGGATACCGCCGTCAAAACAAAGCCGCTCATATCGAAAGAAAACGCCCAAAATCGCCCCGAAACTATACAGAGGGAAACGGTTTTGGGCGTTTCTGCGTTTCGGGAGCAAATCGGCAATAGGCAGCGATAAGGAGGTGTCCGCTATGCCCCGTATGCCGAAATACCTCAAGAGAGAATGGGCGTTCTTTCTTGATGAGCGTGGCAGGAAGAAATACAACGAGCTTTGCAGGAAATGCGAAAGGAACTGCAAGCAGAGCTTCCGTGCCACCGTTATCCAATGCCCACACTATCTATCGAAAAGGAGAACAAGACAATGACAGACTATCCAAACAACATTCCTGCAAAGCTGGAAATCATCAAGGCAAGCGAGATTACCCCGAAAGAGGTGCGCTGGCTGTGGTATCCCTATATCCCCTTCGGCAAGGTCACACTGCTGCAAGGCGACCCCGGCGACGGCAAGAGTAAGCTGATGCTTTCTCTTGCCGCTTTGCTTTCCAAGGGAGCGCCGCTACCCTTTGCCGATGAGGACGAGAGCGGCGAGCCGATGACCGTTATCTATCAGACCACCGAGGACGATGCAGACGATACCGTTGTGCCGAGATTTAATTCGGCAGGAGGTGACGGCGAACGACTCATTTTCATCAAGGAGGATGAAAAGAGCCTGACCTTCGGGGATGACCGTATCCGTGAAGCCGTGGAGAAGTACCACGCCAAGCTGCTGATTCTCGACCCGATGAGTTCGTATATCGGTGACACCTGCTCAATGAACAACGCCAACGAAACAAGAGCCGAGTTTAACCACCTGATTGCCGTTGCCAAGGACACCGGCTGCGCCATCGTTATCATCGCCCATATGAACAAGGCAAAGGACACAAGTCCCCTCTATCGCACCAATGGCTCTATCGACATTGCCGGTGCAGCGAGAAGCATTCTTGCCGTCACACGCACGGCAAATAAGCAGAACCCCGCCGAACGTTATCTGGTGCAGGTCAAGAGCAATCTTGCACCGATGGGCTCCGCTATTCTCTTTGAGGTAGCCGACAAGGGCGTGAACTTTCTTGACGAGCTGGAGTTGAGTGCGGAGGACGCTTTCTCTGCTTCTGCGCCGAGGATGGGCAGACCGAATGCCCGTGAGGAAGCGGCAACGGACTTTATCCGTTCCCTGCTGGCGGGCGGCAGGCGGCTGGCTTCCGATTGCGAAGCAAAGCTTGAAGCCGCAGGCTTCAAGAAATCAACCTACAAGAAGTCCAAAAAGAAAGCCGGAGTTCGCTCTGTGAAGGACGGCTTTCTTTGGTACTGGACTTTGCCGGAGGTTGAAAAACCGATTGAGAATGGGCAGAAAGTCACGGACGAGGACGACCTGCCTATTTGATTGAGGTTTTGAGGGAGGTCAAGGGAGGAAAGCCCTTGCCCACGACATCTTTGCAGCGAAGCTGAAAGTGTCATAGTGGGTTACGCACTTTGAAAAAGTTGCGTAACCCGCACCCCCTCCCTTTCCGCTGACTGGAGGTGATGAGAATGGCGGAAGGAAATTGGAGCGTTATCCGAGTGGAGAAAATCTCCGCAGAGGGAGCACAGAAAACCGAGCGACACAACGAGCGCAAGAACGAAAGCTACGCAAATCTCAATGTGGACACCGAGCAAATTGCCCGCAATGTTCACTTCAAGGACACGGGCGGTTTGACCTACAACGAGTATTTCCAGCGGCTCATTGACGAGGGCAAAATCTCCACAAGAGGGCAGAAAGCCGGCGCAACGATCTTTAATGAGTTGGTCATTGATGTGAACACAAGGTACTTTGAGGAGCACGGCGGCTATGAATATGCCAGGCAGTTCTATGAGGAAGCCTACCGTTTCGGCTGTGAGATTTACGGCGAGGAGAACATCGTGTCGGCGGTTATGCACGCCGATGAAATCAACAAGGCGGTGTCCGAAAAACTGGGCAAGCCGGTCTACCACTACCACCTGCACATCGTGGCAATCCCCACCGTCCGAAAAGAAATCCTGTGGTCGAAACGCTGCAAGGACGAAGCTCTGAGAGGAACGGTCAAGGAGGTCATCAACCAAGTTTCCCACTCAAAGAAGTGGAAGAACACCGTTCCTCTGCTGGACGAAAACGGACAGCAGGTTATCAGCAAATACGGAAAGCCGATGTTCCGCAAGTCCTATTCCGTTCTGCAAGACAAGCTCTTTGCGCATATGACCGAAGCGGGTTTCACCGGCTTTGAGCGTGGCGTATTGGGCAGCACAGCGGAGAATCTGAGCAGTCTGGATGATCAAATTCAGAAGGACAAGGAACGA
>OBLI01001285.1_pt1 | contig 24961 bp, 27 predicted proteins | sample 1519701 | NCBI WGS metagenome assembly OBLI01 (sample SAMEA3663005, study PRJEB22513) | pig gut metagenome | biome: pig gut; feature: pig-associated habitat; material: faeces | place: France | collected 2012
TTATTTTTTAGTAACTTGTCCCTGTACTCTTAAACAACTTTCGCTGCTTGTCTTGATAGCATAATGTCAATGTTCTCTTGCTTTTCGGAGTGGCCTTCAGGCTTGCCTTACGGCGTTTCATTTCCGAATTGCGAGTGCAAAGTTATAGCAAATTTTTGAACTGTGCAAATTTTCTCTCAAAAAATCTGCTATAAAACATTTTTATTTTTACATCTTGTTGATAATCAAGTGCTATCAACAGTGTTAAAATGTGTTTATAAATGTTAATCGCCTTAACACTTATCAAAACAGTGCTAATAAGAGCGGTCGCGGTCGATGAAGAAGCGTGGGATATTTGCGATGAATACATCGGGAGCATCGAAGAGGTCACGATGCTCGATGAGGGCATTCAGTGGGATATCGGCGATCAGATAGTTGCTCTCCTCGGTGAGGTGGAGTTCGTGGAGACGCGAGATGGGGAGGATATGGCGCACGTCGGTGTCGCGATAACGGATATAGACTCGCAGGTCGATATCTGTGGTGTAATCTGGGCGATCGACATAACCCATCTTCTTATACTCATATCTATAATTATGGAGTCGCGCCATGATATCGCTCAAGATTGAAGATGCGGTGGGGAGTCCTCCGGCCCCCTTGCCGAACATGAACTGACGGTCGTAACCTTCGCCACGGATCACGACGCCATTATACTCATCGTCGACACTATATATATATTTTGACTTTTCGACGATCTCGGGCATGACGAACATGGTGAATCGGCTATCGTCGACCTTTGCGACTTGAGCCACGAGTTTGATTTTCGCACCCTTCTCGCGGGCGTAATTGATATCGGTATCATGTATATGGGAGATGCCGTAGGTGAAAACCTGCTCAGCGGGGACGAATCGACCTAAGGCATGGACTGTGATGATGATGAGTTTGAAGAGGGCATCATAGCCATCGACATCGAAAGATGGGTCTTTCTCGGCGAAGCCCAGTTCTTGAGCGCGGCAGAGTGCTGACTGATAAGACTTGCCATGGTCGAAGACTTGTGAGAGGATATAATTGGAAGAACCATTGAGGATACCCTTCACCTCGAGCAGGAGGTCATTGTCGTAATACTCCTCGAGGTTTCGGATCACCGGTATAGATCCGCAAGAAGAGGCGTCATAGAGTAGGGCTGTGTTGTGACGGCGTTGCAAGTCGATGAGCGTGGGGAGATGGCGAGCGATCATGGTCTTGCTGCCCGACACCACCGGTATGCCTCGACACAGGGCTGTGGTCACGATGCTATAGGATGCTTGGGGGTCGTTGACCAGTTCGACGATGAGATTGATATCGGGGTCGCCGAAGATCGCCAGCGGGTCATCGGTGATCAGTCCGGGAGGGGTGTCGACCTCTCGCTCTTTATCAATATTGCTGACACAGATGCGGCGTATCTCGGCATGGGCATTCTTGGTGTGCGACAACACCTTATATACACCCTGTCCCACTGTGCCGAATCCGAAAAGGCCGATACAAATCTTGGCGGGGGACTTCTCTTGACTATCTGCAGAACTATAATTTGTGCTCATAATATATATATGTGTAATGTGCGAATGTTAACGTGGGGAGAGGATCTGATTCAGTTGTTGGTGTTCGACCAGGAAGCCATCGTGGCCGAAAGGGGATTTGATTTCGAAATATCGTGCATCGGGGATCATGTCGGCGAGTTCTCTCATCTCGGCGGGAGTGAAGCAGATGTCGGTGGTGATCCCCACGACGATGGTGGGTATATTGATACGTTTAAGAGCTTGGGGCACCCCTCCTCTGCCGCGGCCGACATCGTGAGTGTCAAAAGCATCCAAGATCGAGACGTAAGAATAGACATTAAAACGGCGGCAGAGTTTTTCGCCCTGGTAATTCTGGTAGGTAGAAGCCCGATGGGGAGTCAGGGGGTTATGATCATCGAGGTCTTGCTGTGTGATATTATAACCTTCGGGACCACGGTAAGTCATCATACCGATGGCACGTGCAGCGGCGAGGCCGGATCTGCCGGCATCGGGAGATGGGTCGCCGTAAGAAGAGTCGCTGAATATTGCCATACGTTGTGTTTCATCGGCGGCGATGAGCCAAGGGGAGGCCTTGGGGGCTGTGGCGATCAGCACGAGATTATCGAATCGTTGCGGTTCGGAGACAGCCCATTCGATGGCTTGAAATCCCCCGACGGAGCTACCGATGATTCGGTCGATATGGTCGATGCCGAGGTGCTCGGCGAGGAGGATATGCGCCCGGACCATATCGCGGATGGTGAGTCGTGGGAAATTTTGATAATAGGGGGAGCCGGTGGCGGGGTCGATCGAGAGAGGTCCGGTGGAGCCATAATGCGATCCGATGATATTGGCACATACGGTGAAATACTTGTCAGGGTCGAGGAAAGCCCCCTTCTCCACGGTGTGTGGCCACCAGTCAGCCACCTCGCTATTGGCGGTGAGGGCATGACACACCCACGCCACATTGCTTCGATCGGCATTCAGAGTGCCGTAGGTGTGATAGGCGATGGTGAGACTCGGCAGGGAGCCTCCAAGTTCGAGATCGAACTGCCGGGGATAATTAAAATACTTGATCATTATTGCGAGTAATTGTTATTTCTTAGAAGGTGCTCTGACATCAAAAAATCCGACTCCACGAGAGCGGAACCGGATTATATTGATACTTCAAAACTTGCCACAAAGTCATCTCATTCCGATTCCACCCGCGCCACGCATGCACATCATCATACCCATATCCATCATCATGGACATGTCTGCAGAAGAGGATGTATGGTTAAAACGGTAATTCATAAAAAAATGAATAAAATCGGGGATAATAAACCTATAAAATAGGGCCAACCTTGTCATTAGCGTGACAAAATTAGCAAAAAAAATCGAAACAACACAAAAAATGGGATGAAAAATTGCGAAAGACTCGCCCCGGGGACTACTCACTGAGGAGTTCGCGTAGTTGCTTGCGAATGGTGAAGATACGGCTCTTCACCGTGCCGATCGGCATATTGAGGCGTTCGGAGATCTCTACATACTTATATCCGGCGATGTGCATCTCAAAAGGTTTGCGATAATCCTCCGGGAAGGTCTTGATCATCTCGTCGATCTGCGAAGCGGCAAAACTGCCATCGGGCGATTCCATAACGGTTTCTCCCGGAATATTAAGGTTATACAAATCGCCTGAAGATTCAAATATCGACACCTCGCGAGCGCGACGATGATAATTATTCACAAATATATTGCGCATAATTGTCATGATCCAACCGCCGAAATTGGACTTATCGACATACTTTGACTCATTGTCAAGAGCCTTGAGTGTAGTGTCTTGGACAAGGTCGTAAGCCTCCTCCTCGTTAAGTGTCAACTTACGAGCGATAGAGAGCATATTTTTCTGCATCGAGATGACTGCAGTTCTGAAAGCGTCTGTCGTTTTCATTAAATTAAGAGGTTGTATGAGTTGTTAATACTATTGTTGATTGGTGTTGGAAAGAATATTAGAGCGCGCTCTTAGAGCGCGTTCGCGCTCTTACTATTGATTCAATCTATAGGATAGCAAATTTATTACCAAAAAACGAATTGGCAAATATTTTTTTGTTAAAAATTCTTACTAATGTATAATCTATTGATAAAAATCAACCCAATATAACAAAATAGTCCCATAAAAGCCATTAAGAGCGCGTGTCTTGATTCATAATTTCCACCTTCACGAGTTCGATGCGAGTGGTCGACATCTTCTTGATGGTAAACTTGAGGTTGTCGATCTCGAAGGTATCGTTTTGTTTTGGGAGGGCCTCAAGGTTTTCGAGGATATAGCCGGCGATGGTGTTATACTGTTCGCTCTCCTTGATGTCGAGACCGAACTCCTCATTGATAGAAGAGATTTCGACGCGACCGGAGAAGATGAAACTATCTACACCGATACGGCGAGCCACGATACGTTTATGGTCATGTTCATCTTCGATTTCGCCGAATATTTCCTCGACGATATCTTCGAGGGTGACGAGACCGGCAGTGCCGCCGAACTCATCGACGATGATAGCCATCGACTTTTTCTCAGCCATCATGCGGCGCATCAGTTTGTTGGCGAGCATCGTTTCGGGCGTAAATATGATGGGGCGTATCTTTCGGGTCCAATCGGTGTCGGCATTCAGGAGTTCGGCGACATGGATATATCCGACCACATCGTCGATATCCTCCTTATAAATAACTATCTTTGAGAAGCCGGTGTCGATAAATCTTTGAGTCAGTTCCATGCGCGAAGTGTCAGCCAGAGGGAGTGCCACAATCTCATTGCGAGGGGTCATGCACTCCATCACTTGAGTATCCTTAAAATCGATAGCCTTTCGGAAGATCTTCACCTCATTCTCCACATTATCCTTATCCTTGCGGCGCTCTATAGATTTCTGGATATAATCGTCGAGTTCATCCATAGTGAGGAGTTGCGAACCGGCAGACTGCGACTTGATGCCGAAAAGGTTCATCAATCCGCGAGAGATCCATGACACCAACCAGGATATGGGGTAAAACAACAGATACAACAGGTAAAGAGGCAGGGCGAGCATACGCATCATAAAATTTGGGTTGATGCGGAAGGTGGTCTTGGGGAGGAACTCGCCGGTGATGAGGATCAGTCCGGTGGAGATCACAGTATTTGATATCAGCACCAAGAACTCCTGACCGTTGAATATCTGTTCGAGCCGGGGATTGATCAGAGCCGAAAAAGCGATACCATAGATCACGAGCACAACATTATTGCCCACCAAGAGGGTGGAGATGAACATATCCTCATGATGGCTGAACATACGGAGGATATTGTTGATGACACCGCCACGTGTGGCATCGATCTCGCGGCGCACCTTGCTCGACTGCACAAAGGCGATTTCCGAGCCGGAGAAGAGACCGGAGAAGAGCATTGCAGCCAAGGCGATAAAGAGTGCTAAATTGAAAGATAAATCCATTATGGAGTAGAATTGTTAGGAATAATCGGGGAGGATTGAGGGGGAGCGCCCGGGGCGGCAGTCACCGGAGAGGCTACCGGGGAGGGGGCAGTGGAGGAGGTGCCACCGGCGGCGAAGTCTTGGCTATTCACAGGGAAGATGCCTTGCGGCTTGATGATGCGATAAGAGGTGAGCCGCTCATCGCTCTCAAAGCCGATACCCTCGAGGGTATGGGTGGATGTCTCGATATGGATAAACGAATCGCTATAGAGGATGCGGCGTCGCTGATCCCAGTATAGTTGTTCGGTCTGGAAGAGATCCTTGGGCACCTTGGTCATCTCGACATGGCCATCGAGACGCCACACCTTCTCCTGCGAGAAAAAGCGAGCCGAATCGGCAGCCACCGTAGCGATAACCTGGAACGAACGATCATACTTCTGCAGATAGAGCCCCTGTGGGAACGACCAATAGGGGGTATCGACCTCATCATAGACCTTCCAGATGGGAGCCACGATCTTGTATTGCACCACACCCGAATCGGAGATGAAGGTGGCAACATTCTTGGTGGTCATCGTTGCCATGGTCTTCGGATTGAGTTTGGCGGCGACATCGATCTTGCGTTCCTCTCTACATCCGGTCGAGACGATAAGAGCCACGAAGAGTGCTATGAGCAGAAGTGATGATTTTCGCATAGTGCCGGGGGAAGGGGTAGATTAGCGTATCTTACGCTTGAAGAACCACACCTCGTTGAAATTCACACCGAGAGTGATATTGAGATAATTTTCCTTAATCAGCGGATTGGGATGGGCTTGACGAGCCTTCCACTCAAATCCGAGATTGATCACGGTCTTGCCTTCGGGAGTCGGGAAACCGAAACCGGCAGTGACGCCATACTCGCGGAGGCCATTGCTATTGACTTGCAGATAATCATTGATGTAATAAGCGCCGATGCGATAAGCCATGCGCTGACCATAATTACCACGAATTTTTGGCACGAACTCAGCACCGAAGCTATAGCGAGTTCGGTCGTTGAACTCCATGCCGTTGAAGACGATCTTATCGGGATTTTCCGTTGCATAGAGGGGTGCATAACTTGTCTTGCTCCACTGCTGCCAAAGGAAGTCGAACTCCACATGGAGTCGGCTCGAGCGCTGATGGGTGAAGCTGACTCCGGCGCCTACGCTATGAGGATTGTGATAATTATCCTTCATCTTCATGCGAGCCACCTCGGTGGGAATCGACTCCTGCGACATCTCCTGAGTGGTGGCCCACACCGTGCCATGCATGCTCTTCTTGGGGCTATAGGTCATACCCAGTCCGATCGAGTTGTAGCGATTGATATTAAAAGAATATTGAGCACCGATGACTACATTCCAGTCGCGCACTCTCATCACATGCTCGAACTTCGAGCTTCCCGTGCTGGGATAGGCGAAGACATCATCGACGATTGTGCCGAAATCATAGCTAAAATTCGCACCGAGCGAGAATCCGGCGAACGTACCGGCGACACCGAGGTAGAACTCATTGATGCCACCCGAGCCTTGATTCTCCATAGCGCCGTGAGCGATATCATTGCCGAAGGCATATCCCACCGAGCTGAAGGGAAGCAAGCCGACCGAAGCGCCCATGAACTTGCAGATGGGGAACTGGAGGGTGACATAATCGAGGCCGCCGCCGGTGGAATTTGCTTTTTTGCCATTCTCCTCGCTCCATATCAGCGAGACATCTGCACCCATATCGAAGAGGAATGTGGTGGAATCGATAGCGGCGTATGAGGCGGGGTTCATCACATTGATCTGGCGACCGGAACTCATAGCGATGCCGACGCCACCCATCTGACGTTGCATCGAAGTGGCGCGGTCGCCCAGGATGCCATAACCATACATCGAATAGGGAGTGTTGGCATTTTGTGCCATAGCGGCGATTGAGCAGATCAAGCAAGCCGCGAAGATTTTGATTCTTATCATATTAAATTATTATAATTGAAGATCCTGACCAGTCCACGCCCCACGGCATCCGTGTCGATACGATGAGGGATGGAGCGGCGTTCCAACTGCGTGGAGAGGAACATGGCATCTCCGCCGGTAAGGACCAATTGTATGTTATCATAACGAGTGAGGGCGGCATGATAGGATGCAGCTATTTCAGCCGTCAGACCATTGACTACTCCGGAGCGAATGGCAGACTCAGTGTCTATGCCGAAATCGCGGATATCGCCCTCTGTATCTACCAGCGGCAGACGAGAGGTGAAATGACTAAGCGAGCGGAATCGCAAAGCCAACCCCGGGGAGATATTGCCGCCGATGAAATGACACCCTGCCACCAGATCGCAAGTCACGGCAGTGCCGGCATCCACTATCAGGCGGGGGGCATCATCATCCATAACCCCGACAGCCGCAGCGATGCGGTCGACACCGAGAGTGCCTATGCCGGCATAATCGATGGTCATGGGCGAGGAGGTGAAGGGTGTGAGTTCAAGCATAGGAAGGCTCGACTTGCGGAGCATATCGGCAATAGCGCAAGGGTCATGGCCCACTTGACACAACGCCACGCCACCCACCTCCGGGCGGGAGAGCAGATCGCTCAGCAGCGATGTGTCGGAAGTGTCGTGACTTATCACCCCACATTGCTGAGGAGTCTCTTCGCAATAGAGGGTCACCTTGCTGCAGGTGTTGCCAATATCGACGGTCAGTATGCCTTTATGCTTCATTTTCTTCAGGAGTATGCGACATCTTTTGCTGCTTGCGCAGGGCAGAAGAGAGGATCCAAGATGCTACAATCTGGATCATGGCGCCGGCGAGAGTGAAGATGATGGTCTCATGGAGCATGCGGAATGTCAAGACATTCACCCCGAGGCGACTCGAATTGTAGAACCAGAAGCAAGAGGCGACACAGAAAGCGATGCCTGCCCACACCTCCATGCGGCGCATACGGCGTGCGCGGAACGGGCCATCCTTGCCGATGGCACCAACGATGCGCGCGCCGGTGAAGATCACCGCACCGGCTGCGAACACCCACTTGAAGATGGTGGCGAGCATGAAATTATCGATCGCGAAAAATGGCGCCACAAGCCCCACTGCCACCAAGAGGAGTCCGATATTGGAGAGCACCTCCATGATGGCACGTAGACGGATGCGCTGTGGCGTAGGAGAGACTATCGTCTCCCTGACTTGGCTATCTTTCATCATTTATTCGTTTCGTTAATAATATAAACATCTTCGGTCGGCTTCTGCATGTGATACTCCTCACGGGCTATCTGTTCGAGCTGCTCGGTGCCGGTGATGAGTTGCATACGGCGGGCACGATAATACTCGGCGGAGTCCTTGCATGACTGAATCTCCTCCTTGAGCTCCTTGATCTGTCTCTGATACTTCATATTATTCTTCCAGGAGGTATCATCGTTGATATAGAGCAGGGTGATGATCAGCGCCCCTATCGCCACGACAGCGAAATGGGAGCGACGACGCAACCAAAAACTGAATCTTTTTAATCTTTTTCCCATATACGGCGAGAAATTAAGTCTGTGTAATACCACCACATCCCGAGTCGGAAGCGAGCGAGCATTACTATTCAACTTGCAAATTTAACAAAAAAAGATGAGACACAAAGGGTGAGTTTTTCAAATATCGTTTTAAGTCTCCAAAATTTTTGTTAAATGGTGTGAATATGTGTCTTATTCCGAGTCGATATATGTCTTATTCGGGGTCTGTATATGAAGAGTGAGGGGTAAGCAGTGGTATCACTTCACCACGATCGGGGTTGGCATAGAGTTCGACACGCATAGCATCCTCTCGGCGTCGTTGCAGGGTCTCGGGGTCGAGGTCTACGGCGATGTGCATCGGGAAGAATCGGCGCACGTCGATGCGTCGGAGCAGCATTTGTGCGCCATCGAAATAGTCTGTGCCGATGCGTGAATCGACCGGGAAGAAACAGTAATCGATGACACCGGGAGAACAAGGGCAGGCGGCATCGGCAGCTCGGTTATGGAGCATAGCCTCCACGTCGCGCAGGCAAGCCCTATAATCGCCCATCGCCTTATTGATCTCCTCGGGGGTCGACTCATCCTTCCAATGCCAGGCATTCAGATCGCCGGCATGGAAGATGCGAATACCATCCACCTCCACCATATAAGAATTGCCAATATCGGTCGAGGGGAGAGCGAAGACTGAGACTCTGCCGTCGGAGGCAGACTCATTACGGCGCATGCTCCACACCCTTTCGGGCGACACCTTCGGCCCGGAATAGACCGATGTAGGGCTCAGGATATGACGGATGCGCTTGCTGACATCATGGCTCACCACATAGCGGATATCGGCAAAGCGAGATGCCCAGCCGAAGATGGCGGGATTGTAATGATCCTTATGCCCGTGAGACACAAAAATATAGAGAGGTTTATCAGAAGGAAGGTCTGCCACCTCCCGAGGCATTTTGGCGGGGAGAGCATCCCCATCGAGCCAATAATCGAACACCAAAGAGGCGGAGGGAGTCTCCACCAAAAAGCAATCATGCCATATATAAGTAACCCTTACCATAAAGTGCACTTCAAATAAAAACCGATGCAAAGATAACCCAAATTTTGCAGAGGCGCGTATTTTTTAGTAATTTTGTGGTCAAATAAGAAAAATAAATGATAACAGCATCTGCAAAGAAACGAGAAAACATAGCTGAATATCTGCTCTATATGTGGCAGATAGAGGATATCATCCGTGCATGCGGCTTGGATATCGACAAGATCGAATCGGCAATCATCAGCCGCTATAGCGGGGTGAGCGAGCAGCAGCTCAAGGACACTCGCGAGTGGTATGAGTCGCTGATCGACATGATGCGCCGCGAGGGGAAGGAGAAGGAGGGTCACCTACAACTCAATGTCAATACACTCAACGATATAGAGCAACTGCACCGCCGTCTGCTCCGAGACCAGAAGTTTGCCGCCTACGCCGCGGAGTATTACAACACTCTTCCTCTGATAGTCGAACTGCGAGCCAAATCGGGCGACAAGCAGAAGGGGGAGATCGAGACTTGCTTCGAAGCAATGTATGGTTTGCTGATGCTTCGTCTTCAGCACAAGGATGTGAGCGAAGACACCCTCAAAGCCACTCGGCAGATATCCCGATTCTTGAGCCGCCTGGCAGGGTATTACAAACAGGATTATAACAACGAACTCGAATTTAGCGAATAAACAGCACACCTTAAAGCAATGAAAAAGATACTTATCACAGGATGTTATGGCCAGCTCGGTTCAAGTCTGCGCAAGGAGTTGGAACATGACAGCGACATAGAAGCCACCTATACCGATTATGACACTCTCGACATCACCGACAGAGAGGCAGTGGCAAAATATTTGACAGACAATCACTTTGACATCATCGTCAACTGCGCGGCATACACAGCCGTCGACAAGGCAGAGACCGACGAGATCTTGGCATCGGCGCTCAATACCGGGGCAGTGGGCAATCTCGGTGAGGCAGCCCGCAAGGCCGGCAGCAAGGTGATACACATATCGACCGACTATGTCTTCTCCGGCCAGGGTTATCGTCCCTATGAGGAGAATGACGAGCCCTATCCCCAGAGCATCTATGGCCGCACCAAGTTGGAGGGGGAAGCACTCCTCACCTCCTTCTGTCAGGACTCGATGATCATCCGCACCGCCTGGCTCTATTCGGAATATGGCAAGAACTTCGTCAAGACCATGCTTCAACTCGCCGAGACACGCGATCTGATCAATGTCGTAGCCGACCAGATCGGCACGCCGACCTACGCCGGCGACTTGGCTTCGGCGATCCACAGCGTGATCAACCACGACCGTTGGGTGCCCGGCATCTATCACTTCACCGATGAGGGTGTGGCATCTTGGTATGACTTCACCAAGGCCATCTTCGAGATCGCCGGCAAGGATCGTGTGACAGTCAAGCCCATCAACACCGCCGCATACCCCACCCCTGCCAAGCGCCCCCACTATTCGGTGCTCAGCAAGAATAAGATCAAGAATACTTTTGGCATCGAGATCCCCTATTGGCGCGACTCGCTGGCAAAATGCTTGAAATCTCTTCTCTAATCATAATTACCTAACAGAACATCTTCTCCAATCAGAAGAAAATAATGGAAGAACTTAACAAAGAGATCGAACGCCGACGCACCTTTGCGATCATATCGCACCCAGACGCCGGTAAGACGACACTGACCGAGAAATTACTTCTCTTCGGAGGAGCCATCCATGTGGCAGGCGCCGTGAAGAGCAATAAGATAAAGAAGACCGCCACCTCCGACTGGATGGAGATCGAGAAGCAGAGAGGCATCTCAGTCGCCACCTCCGTGATGGGGTTCAACTATGGCGACTATAAGATCAACATTCTGGACACACCGGGTCACCAGGACTTCGCCGAGGATACGTTTCGCACGCTGACGGCAGTCGACTCGGTGATCATCGTGGTGGATGCCGCCAAGGGTGTCGAGACGCAGACACGCCGTCTGATGGAGGTGTGTCGCATGCGCCGCACGCCGGTGATCATCTTTGTCAATAAGCTCGACCGCGAGGGTCGCGATCCTTTCGACATCCTCGATGAATTGGAGAAGGAGTTGCAGATCGGAGTGCGCCCCCTCACCTGGCCCATCAACATGGGTGAGCGCTTCAAGGGTGTCTACAACATCTACGAGCATGGGCTCGATCTCTTCACCCCCTCCAAGCAGACCATCAGCGAGCGTGTCGAAATCTCGGATGTCAATTCTCCTAAAGTCGATGAGCTCGTGGGAGAAGATAACGCCGCCAAGCTTCGAGAAGATCTCGAACTAATCGAGGGTGTATATCCCGACTTCGACAAAGAGGCTTATCTGCGCGGCGAATCGGCGCCGGTATTTTTCGGCTCGGCTCTCAACACATTCGGAGTCAAAGAGCTTTTAGACTGCTTTGTGGAGATCGCCCCGGCGCCACGCCCCATCATGGCGCAAGAGCGCGAAGTGCGTCCTCAAGAGGAGGAATTCACCGGGTTCGTATTTAAGATCCACGCCAATATGGATCCCAACCATCGCAGCTGTATCGCCTTCGTTAAGGTGTGCTCCGGCAAATTCGAACGCAACGTCTATTACAAGCATGTGCGCCACGGCAAAATGATGCGCTTCGCTGCCCCCACAGCCTTCATGGCTCAAAAAAAGAACATCGTCGACGAAGCTTATCCAGGCGACATCGTCGGCATCCCCGACACAGGCAACTTCAAGATCGGCGACACTCTGACTGCCGGCGAAGAATTGCACTTCAAAGGGCTCCCCTCCTTCTCCCCCGAAATGTTCAAATATATCGAGAATGCCGACCCGATGAAGGCAAAGCAACTCGACAAGGGTATCAACCAGCTGATGGATGAAGGTGTGGCACAAATGTTCGTCAACCAATTCAACGGGCGTAAGATCATCGGCACAGTGGGTCAACTTCAGTTTGAAGTGATCCAATATCGACTACTCCACGAATATGGGGCACAATGTCGATGGGAGCCGATAAGTCTCTACAAAGCCTGCTGGATAGAGAGCGACGACCCGGAAGCCTTGGCAGCCTTCAAAAAGCGCAAACACCAATTCATGGCATTAGACAAAGAGGGTCGAGACGTCTTTATGGCCGACTCCAACTACGTGCTCCAGATGGCACAAAGCGACTTCCCCAAGATAAAATTTCATTTTTCGAGCGAATTTTAAGGAAAGAGCTCCGAAGAAAAAAATGAAAGGATTATCGGCAAAAAGGATAGAAAGTGTTGCATAATCGAACCGAATGAGTTATCTTTGCGTTGTAAAGAAAGAGATCTGAAAAATCCCACATCAAAGCAAATTGGGAAACTCATCAAAATAAAAAGAAATGCCGAGACAAGTTTGCCTCTCAATGGCGGGCCCCACATCGCAAGATGTTGACCCACGGGTCGCAGGCGGATTACAAAGATTGGTAAACCCTCAAATCCTGTCGTTCGGAGTTTCGTCACATTCCTTTGATGTGGACCTTATAGAAGCCGATGATTGCCCCCGATGCACTCATCGGCTTCATTTTTCCAACTCTCTTCCACTATTTCGTATTATCTAAACTAAAAAAAACCATAAATCTATGCTCGACGTAAAAGAAGCAATGTTGCAACGCACCAGTGTGCGTCGCTACGAAAGGGAGGCTATCCCTGCCGAAACGATGGATTTCATCTATCGCGCCGTTGAAAACACTCCGACCTCTTATAACGGTCAACAGTTCTCTGTGATCGACATCGACGATCAGGCTCTCAAGGAGCAGCTCTATGAATTGACCGGTCAGAAGCAGCTCAAGACCTGCAATCGTCTCTTGATCTTCTGCTCGGACTATAACAAGATTACAATGCTTGCCGAGTCGAAGGGGTTGAAGATGCCGGAACTCACCAATACTATGGATGGTGTAACGATCGGCATTATCGATGCTTCGTTGGCTATGATGAGTGCCGTAGTGGCAGCACAGGCATCGGGGTTAGGCTCGAATTGCATAGGCTATTTGCGCACGGTCGACCCGCGCAAGGTGGCGGAATTGCTTCATCTTCCGAAGGGAGTCTTCGTGGTGTGTGGTCTTGCTTTAGGAGTGCCTCGCGAGCATCCCGACCTGAAGCCCAAGCAGCCGGCATCGCTTGTGTTCCATCGCAATGCCTATCGTCAAGATCGCGAGAAGATGGTAGAAGAGCTCACTGCCTACGATGAAGTAGTGAAGCAATACAACCGCACCCGCTCCGGAGGCACCACCGAAAACGACTGGGTAGCACACATCATCGAATACTACGACCACGCGATGACCTATCGCATCAAAGACTACCTACGCGACCAAGGCTACGACATCCAACGCTAAAAACATTGTAAAGGGTGGTATAAAATGAAAAACGGAGCTTAAACCTCGGCTTAAACTCCGTTTTGTCGCGATAGCATTGTTTTATTATTTCGGCAATGTCTGCGACAATTACCTACTATGTAGACAATCGAGATTAAAAAAAGTTTAATCGGATGCGAAAAAAATTTTCGCATCCGATTATTTTTTTCTTTGATTAGGGTCAAACGCCGGTCGAATATGATTCATTCCGGTCGATTTCCTCTTATTTTTTTGATTCTACCTTCTTGCTACATTCTTTCTTGCAGCCGGCTTCAGCCTTCTTGCTACATTCTTTCTTGCAGCCGGCTTCAGCCTTCTTGCAATCTGCTTTAGCTTTCTTGCAGCAACCGGCACCCTTCTTACAGCCGGCTTCTGCCTTCTTGCAACCGGCTTCTGCCTTCTTGCAACCGGCTTCTACCTTTTTGCAACCAGCTTCTGCCTTTTTGCAACCAGCTTCTGCCTTTTTGCAGCAACCAGCTTCTGCCTTTTTGCAGCAACCAGCTTCTGCCTTTTTGCAGCATGCAGCGGAATCTTTCACGCATACCTTATCGCTTTTTTTGCATTGGATCTTGCCCTTCTGACATTCTGTCTTGGCGATACCTGCTTTTGTCTTCTTGCAGCAAGACTTGGTCTGTTCAGTCTTCTGACATGACTTCTCACAGGTAGTGGTGGTCTGAGTTTGAGCCATAGCCAAAGAAGAAGAGATGAGGGCTATGACAGCGATCAAAAATAATTTCTTCATAATGGTAATATTTTAAAAGTTACTTTGTAAAGATAGACAAAAATATTGCGAAATAGTTTAAGGGTGCATAACAAATATCAATAAATTCTACAAAAATGTTGACAAAATGCTTAGAGCGTGTTCTAAAAAAAGAGACTGTGTCGAGGGAGTCGACACAGTCTTGAGATGATCTTATGAAAGGGTGATTAGTCCTTTTGGATTATTTTTTAACCTTATCAACGATAGCTTTGAAAGCCTCGGGGTTGTTGACAGCGAGTTCGGCGAGCACCTTGCGGTTGATCTCGATACCGGCTGCATGGATAAGGCCCATGAGCTTGGAGTAAGAAAGGTCCTCGAGACGAGCGGCAGCGTTGATACGCTGGATCCAGAGGGCGCGGAAATTGCGCTTTTTAGCCTTGCGGTCGCGATAGGCGTAAGTCAGACCCTTCTCCCAAGTATTCTTGGCAACGGTCCAGACATTGCGACGGCTACCATAGTAACCGCGAGTCAATTTCAATATTTTCTTTCTCTTTGCTCTTGAAGCAACATGATTTACTGATCTTGGCATCTTTTTTAAATTTTTTGGATGTCAGCGGCAATAATAATTTGCGCTTGCGGGGCTAAACATCCGGTTAATAAAAATGGATTGAATTAAAATGCTTGTATTGTAGGTCAAGACTGCCCTGCAATTAGCGAAGGTTAAGGAGTGCGCGAACCTGCTTGATGTTAGCGGAATCCACCAATCCTGTGTGGTCGAGATTTCTTTTACGTTTTGTACTCTTCTTTGTCAGGATGTGGCTATGGTAAGCGTGTTTCCTTTTGATTTTGCCGGTACCGGTCAGAGCGAAACGCTTTTTGGAAGCGGCATTAGTCTTTACTTTAGGCATTTTGTTTAAAATTTAGTTGTTAACATTTCACCTCGGCACGGAGTGCCTACGGTCTCTAATTTACTCAATCGCCAAGCGACATTTCTGTCCTTGTAATGATTCTCAAAAGATCACCTATGCAATAACGCAACGAATTGCGGATTATTGTCTGTTTTGTTTAATTTTTTTTGATTTTTTTAATCTTCCGACTCAGAAACCTCCTCTTTGGGAACCTTGGGAGCCTTCTCCTCCTTCTTCTTGGCAGAAGCCTTGAGGGGAGAGAGCATGATCGACATACGTTTACCTTCGAGCACGGGCATCATCTCCACCTTGCCGAGATCCTCGAGATCATTGGCGAAACGGAGCAAGAGCACCTCACCCTGCTCCTTAAAGAGGATCGAGCGTCCGCGGAAGAAGACGTAAGCCTTCACCTTAGAGCCCTCTTTGAGGAATCCCTGGGCATGTTTAAGTTTGAAGTTATAGTCATGATCATCGGTCTGTGGGCCGAATCTGATTTCCTTCACAACGACCTTAGTAGCCTTCTGCTTTTGTTCCTTCTGGCGTTTCTTCTGCTGATAGAGGAACTTTTGGTAGTCGATGACACGACACACCGGGGGCTCGGCGTTGGGAGAGATTTCGACGAGATCGAGTTCTTGATCCTCAGCGATGCGAAGGGCTTGAGAGATGGGATAGATGCCTTGTTCGACATTATCGCCAACGAGGCGGACTTCGCGAGCGCGAATAGACTCATTGATAGCGTATGGATCGTTGCGATGATCGCCGGGGCGACCGGAGCGTTGGCCGGGACGTTGATTCCCTGCCGGGCGGCGTGGGCCGTTAAATTGAGGTTTTTTCTCCATTAAGTGTTTTAGAGTATGTTCGTATTCTTGGTTTAAAAGTGTTGTCGATAGTTCTTATTATCTTTCACCGGTCTGTTCAGCCACGAGGTCGCAGATGAGGGAAGCAAATTCTTCGACCTTCATCGAACCCTTGTCGCCCTCACCCTGCTTACGCACTGAGACGATAGACTCCTCTACCTCCTTCTCGCCGACGATGAGCATATAGGGGATACGCTTGAGCTCGTTGTCGCGGATCTTTTTGCCGATCTTCTCGTTGCGATCGTCTACGACAGCGCGGACATCTTTCTGCTCCAAAGTCTTAGCCACTTCGTAGGCATAGTCGTTATATTTTTCGGAGATGGGGAGGATGACACATTGCTCGGGGATGAGCCAGAGGGGGAGCTTGCCGGCGGTGTGCTCGAGGAGCACGGCGACGAAGCGTTCCATCGAACCGAAGGGGGCGCGGTGGATCATCACCGGACGGTGCTTCTGGTTGTCAGCGCCGGTATATTCCAAGCCGAAGCGCTCGGGGAGGTTATAGTCCACCTGGATAGTACCGAGCTGCCAACGGCGGCCGATGGCATCCTTAACCATGAAGTCAAGTTTCGGGCCATAGAAGGCAGCCTCGCCCTCTACTTGGCGAGCCTTGAGACCCTTCTCGGCGCAAGCCTCGATGATGGCATTCTCAGCGAGATGCCAGTTCTCGTCAGAGCCGATATATTTCTCCTTGTTCTTCGGGTCACGCAGAGATATCTGCACTTCGAAGTTCTTGAAATCGAGAGCCTTAAAGATATAGAGGATGATATCCATCACCTTGAGAAACTCACCCTTGATCTGCTCGGGGGCGCAGAAGAGGTGGGCATCATCTTGCGTAAATCCGCGCACGCGAGTCAAGCCATGGAGCTCACCGCTCTGTTCGTAGCGATAGACGGTGCCGAACTCGGCAAAGCGGAGGGGCAACTCACGGTAACTACGAGGATAAGCCTTGAAGATCTCACAGTGGTGTGGGCAGTTCATCGGCTTGAGCATATACTCCTCTCCCTCTTGAGGGGTCTTGATCGGTTGGAATGAATCCTTGCCATACTTAGCCCAGTGGCCGGAAGTGACATAGAGGGCCTTATTACCGATATGGGGAGTGATGACCTGGAGATATCCGTAGCGTTTCTGAATCTTGCGGAGGAACTGCTCGAGGCGGTCGCGCAGGGCAGCGCCCTTGGGGAGCCAGAGGGGAAGGCCTGCGCCCACAGTGTGGGAGAAGGCGAAGAGTTCCATCTCCTTGCCCAGGATGCGGTGGTCGCGTTTCTTGGCCTCTTCGAGGAGGGCAAGATACTCATCGAGCATTTTCTTCTTGGGGAAAGTTACACCATATACACGCACGAGCTGGTTGCGCTTCTCATCGCCGCGCCAGTAAGCACCGGCGAGGGTGGTGATCTTCACCGCCTTGATAGGGGCAGTGTTGGGGATATGCGGACCACGGCAGAGGTCGGTAAACGAACCCTGAGTGTATGTGGTGATATGACCATCTTCGAGCTCACTGATAAGTTCGCACTTATACTCCTCGCCGCGATCGCCAAACATCTTGAGAGCGTCGGCCTTAGAGATATCGGCGCGAACGATCTCCTCCTTATTGCGAGCGAGTTCGAGCATTTTAGCCTCGATTTTGGGGAAATCCTCGGCTGTAATCTTATATTCTCCCGGGTCGATATCGTAATAGAACCCGGTCTCGATGGCGGGGCCGATACCGAACTTCACGCCGGGATACAACTCTTGGAGGGCTTCAGCCAGAAGGTGGGCTGAAGAGTGCCAGAAGGCATGCTTGCCTTCGGGGTCATCCCATTTAAACAATTCGATAGACGCATCGGCAGAGACGGGACGAGAGATGTCCCAATCTTCGCCATTAACTTTGGCGGCAAGCACGTCGGCAGCGAAACGAGGGCTGATGCTTTCAGCAATCTGCAAAGGAGTCACACCTGATTCGAACGACTTTACACTTCCGTCGGGGAAGGTGATATTGATCATATATGTTGCTATAATTTACAAGTTAACACTCTTCAAAATGGATGCACACAAAGAGATTGTATCTTCACGCGTGCATACTATCGCGCAAAGATACAAATTAATTTTCAAATAGCAAAATTGTAATATGATAGCGAATCCCTATTCGTCGTCGAAATCGTCATCATCGTCGAAATCCATGAAATAGGTGTCGGCGTATGAGCTTTCGCGGAATTTTGCCATTTCGCGAGAGTCGCGCTTGGTGGGGCGTCCCAACCCTTTGCGACGATCCACAAATCCGGAGATGCGGGTCATCTCCAAGAGTTCATATTGCGACTGCGGAGTGATATTCTCCAGATATTCGGGCACGAGCTTCGCCCCGAGGCGGTTGGGCGCCAACGCCTTGACCCGGAAGGTGTAGGTGATCGGCGGCTTACGCACATCGATCACATCGCCCGGACGAATATTGTGAGAGGGCTTGACAGCAACTCCCTTGACGGAGACTCGCCCCTTCTTGCAGGCCTCGGTGGCTATGGTGCGCGTCTTGAAGATGCGCATCGCCCAGAGCCACTTATCGATTCGTTCCTCTTGTGCCATATCAGTCTACGATGTTACGGACCAAACGGATCACCTCCTTATCCCGGTCATTATACAATCGCACTTCCCCACTCGTCACAAGCCGGGCACGAGTCACCTCCTCGAGAGCCACCAAGAAGGCTGTCTCACTGTTGTCGGCATCGGGACATGCCATGCGCGTCGTGGCTATCGCACTGAATGATATGTAGTTGGGATACTCCATATTGACATCGAGTACGCCATTCAGGATGTTGCATCCGGTGTTGCCATGCACCTTCGACTCGTTGACATCAATCACGAGTTTGACATTACGATTCTTTACCTCGGTCTCGTTGATGTGACTCACGCGCCATGCACCATTGAGGAACTCGAAATTCTGATGCAAGAGTTTCATCACCTCATTGCCCGTCTCGTCATAGAGGGTGAGGATATAGTCGCTGTCGACCTCCTCCCAGCTATAATACTTGGTGGCACCCATGGCAGTGTTGATCTCATAGTCGGTGAGTCCCTCCTTGCCACACATCATCATGGTCATCGCCACATTAGAGAAACTCAGTGTCGAATCTTGAGCGTTATAGCTATATCCGCCGTTCATCACGTTGCAACCATTATTGCCATAGAATCGACCCTCCGAGGGCACGAACTTCAGATAGGGAGCTTTCTCGCCTACACACTTCTTGCCATAGACGGTCTCAATCGCCCAGTCGCCCATCACTGCGCCACGCTTCAGCTCATCGGGAGTGTAGACACCCACCTCCTTCTTTACCACGATCTCCTCGCGGTCGCCCGGCAGGGTGGCATCCACCTTGTTGGAATCCTTATGGAATATACTGTTATACAGGTCGCACGAAGAGAGCGACATAGAGAACGCTATCAGAGAGAGGCCTAAGATTATCTTGTTTTTTCTCATAATTCTATTATTAGATGTATAATTAAGATGCTTCTAATTATTAAGAGTCGTAAATATCCAAAAAGTTTAGAGCGCATTCCTAAAATTTATTACAGAAAAGTTAAAGAAGTTTTTGATTTTTCATAATTTTGCAAATACGATTTTTCATTAACCATTATCTTTAGAAATTATGCCTGACAAGGAGTTTGAAATATTCTTCAAGAGACTATATCTCCCTTTGGGTATGTATGCTTTGCGCCTTGTTGAGGATGTGAATATCGCGGAAGATCTTGTGCAAGAAACATTTATGAACGTATGGCTATATCTGCAGAAGGGTGGTAAGATCGATGATTTTTCATCGTTCATCTATCGGTCGCTTCGGAATGTATGCTTGTCACATCTTCGTCGAACTAAGGAGATGTGTAATATTGACGATGTCCCGGAGGTGGAAGATGAAGTCATCGATACCTCTATTCGAGATGCTCGGATATGGAGAGCTATAGATGAATTGCCGAAAAAGTGTAGAGAGATTTTCCTTATGAGCAAACGCGATGGCTTATCCAATTCAGAAATAGCAGAGGAACTCGACTTGTCTGTCAAGACTGTTAAAAATCAGATTACCAAGGCTTTCAGCAGACTAAGGGATGCACTGCCAGATGACCATAAACCATTCTTCTTACCATTCTTATAGGGTGATAAGAGCAAGTAAAATCACTCTCTAAAATCAAATTCTAAAAAAATCAATCTGGCAATAGGACCTTTTAATATCTTCTGCGTCATAGATGAAAAAAGATGACGTATGAAAGATAATAATATAGACTTCGTGGCCCGATATTATCGGGAGGATCGCTTCGATAGGAATGCCGGATGGCATCGATTGGGAATTGCATACAACCCTAAGCGCAGATGGCTTAAAGTGGCGGCGGCAGTGACACTGACGTTAGTGCTCTCCACATCTGCCGCAATCATATATCGCAACTATAATAGTGAAGTCGCTCCGGAAATCGAAACGACTACTCAGAACATAAATCCATTGATCGAAGTGAGAACAATAGATTTTGAGGAGGCTTCACTCACGGAGGTCGTAGAGAAAATAGAGTGTGTCTATGATGTCAAGGTGAGCAACTTGCCCGATGATCCGACTGCATATAAACTGTCGTTGCATTATGAAGGCACACCGACTGGCTTGATCGCAGAGATCAATGAAATTCTTGGTACGAAGATGACCATCGAACAGAAATGAAACGAACACTCCTCCTTCTGATGATGTCGGTGTGCTTTTGTGCCATCGGGGTGGCTCGCAATGTGACTCTAAAAGCTGTCGACCGGCCGGCTTCGGTCGTGTTTAGGAGCATTGTGTCGCAGACCGGAATGAATTTTGTGTATTCTTCCGATTTGCTGAAGGATATGCGCGTGTCGATAGATGTCAGGAATGTCTCTTTAAAGAAAGCCCTGTCGATTATGTTCAAAGATTCTGACATCGAATGGAAGATTAAGGGGAAGAATATTGTCTTAAAGCAGAAAGTCAGAAGAAAAAAGAGTCGGGGAAAGCATATCAAACGCCAATCGTCGTCAGTTATACCTGTCTCGACAGCGGCAACACCGGTGATGCTCGAGGAGGTAATTGTAGTGTCTCGGCTGGAGTCTCCGGCTGTTGAGACTGCCGAGATCGGAGCCAAGAGACTCACTGCACAAGAGATAAATAATACCCCTGCTCTGTTAGGCGAAAGCGATGTGGTCAAGACTCTCCAGCTTCAACCCGGCATCACTGAAAGTGAAGAGGGTATGGCAGGTATGAATGTGCATGGAGGCAATCAGGATGAGTGCCTGTATATGCTCGACAATGTGCCATTATATCAAGTGAATCATTTGGGAGGATTGTTCTCGGCATTTAACACCGAAACTATCAGGAATATCGACTTCTTTCGGTCGTCGATACCTGCTAAATATGATGGCAGACTCTCCGCCTATCTTGATGTCCGCACTAAGAATGGCAACACCTCGGGACTTCACGGTTCGTTTAGACTCGGGTTGACATCCGGAGCTTTTAATATCGATGGTCCATTAGGTGATAAGACCACATACTCTTTGGCGTTACGTAGATCATGGTTGGAACTGATATCTCTGCCGATGATGGCAATCGTAAACTCATCTGCCGATGATGAAAAGAAGCGATTCAGATATGCATTTATGGACTTAAATGCCAAGGCAACACATCGCTTTTCGGATAAAATTTCAGGTCATGTTTCCTTCTATTTTGGCGATGATGTGTTAAAGACCGGAAGCGAAGATAAGCAAGTGCCGGAATATGGCTGGTATAGCAAAGAAACCTCTGATTATCGCTGGGGTAACATAGTCGCTCAACTGGGTCTTGACATGAAAGTTAGCGTCACCACTTCATCTGAATTAACGTTGGCATACACTCGCTATTCCTCTGTAATGAAACATAATTATCTTACCAAAGATTTATATCCGGATCGCACGGATGAAACTCGTTCGGCTACCCGGACCGATAACAATATCAATGACTGTATATTCCGAGCTGATTTCTTATGGAGACCCGGTCAAGGCTCGAATATTCGCTATGGTGCCGACTATACTCTTCATTCCTTTCTCCCGGCAGCTACTCAGCGCAGTTATAGTGTGGGGGAATATCTTGCGGAGAGTCGTGATTCGACTTTTAGATATTTAGCACATGAGGCAAATATATATATTGAAGATGATTGGCGCATATCCGATCGCTTTAGAATCAATATCGGTGTGCATGCATCATTGATGGCGATCGATGGCAAAACATATTTCGGCTATGCCCCCAGAGCATCTGTCAGTTATCATCCGAAACCGAATTGGGCTGTCAAGGGTGCATACGCCCGAACCAACCAGTATGTACATCAGCTGTCACAAACCTATCTATCCTTGCCGACCGATCAGTGGGTGCCGGTGGCTGGCGACTTAGAGCCCCAAAGTGCTGACAAACTCTCCGTGGGTGTATATTGGCAGAATCAAACCGGCGATTATGCCGCTTCGATCGAGGGATACTACAAGTTTATGCATCATATCATCGACTATCGCGATGAGTACTATCTGCAACCTCCCATCGAGGCTTGGAATACTCAACTATGTTCCGGAAGTGGGTCAGCCAAGGGTCTCGACATCCTTTTTGAGAAGAGATATGGCAAACTGACCGGGCATATCTGTTATTCTCTTGCTTGGGCAGATCGCACGTTTGCCGACAAAAATGGGGGGATGCCTTTCCCTGCTCGGTTTGACCATCGTCACACTATTAACATGCTGATAAATTGGAATATCAATGATGAAATCAGCATCAATGCCGCATGGACCGGTCATTCCGGTAATAGAGTGACTCTGATCGATCAGATATGGTCATCTCCCGATTTTGACAATGAATCAGGCTGCGATGAGATCCCTCTGAAAGCTCAGATTAATAATTACCGACTCCCGTTCTATCATCGTCTCGACTTGTCTTGCATCTTGCATCTCAAGCGTGGATATTGGACTTTCGGTCTCTTTAATGCATATTGCAATATGAACACCATCGCCATCCGACGTACATACGATAAGAATCATAATCCGGTGTTTCAGAAGGTGAGACTCCTTCCTGTGATACCCTCAATCTCATACACATGGCAATTCTAAGATTTATATACTCGATATTACTAATGATGTTCCTCGCGAGCTGTTATGAGATTTTTGAACCTGATATCGACTCTGTGCCGGTGTTGTGCCTTAATTCTCGGATTGCTGTGGGACAGCCGATTCATGTCTCTGTGTCGCATACTTGGAGTTATGCCGATCAGAGTCTTGATCCAAACCATGAAGTGGCAGATGCCGTAGTTCAGATTTATGTCAACGGCATATTGGCAGAAGATGATTATCTCCCCAAAGAGGGTGACTTGATCCGCATTGTGGCTGAAAGTCCTACATACGGCGATGCTGAGGCTGAAGTATTCGTACCTTCTGCCACTCCAATCGAAGCTGATAAGATTGCACCAACGATCAGAGAAATCCGTTATTACGAAAGCAATGCCCAAGATGGAGATATGATAGCAGATATATCTTTCGATCTCTCTATAGAGATGACAATTACAGACCTTGATCTACAAAATAATTATTTTATGTTTGCCTGGCAATCATTCAATCAAGAAGAAATATCGGATGATGCTGACGATCCGGCTGAGGCGTTCGGATGGAGTATCGGATCTTTTGAATATAACAGCGAACCGATCTTCAAGGAGCATATTGGTGAGTTTGAAACTGTGATCGGAAGTGACGATATTCCTTTTACATACTTCACCGATCGACAGTTTGCCGGCTCTCATTATACTCTGCATTTGAAATTTACGGACTGTGTCTATATTATAAATATGGATGATTATGACGAGAATCTTTTGGATTGCGGAGTAATTCTATATCTAAAGGCCATTTCAGAGAGCTATTATAATATGGTACTCTACCGTTGGAACGCAGATCATGGCATCATCGGAGATCTGTCGGACATAGGACTTGCCGAATCAAAATGGGGTTACAGTAATGTCTCCTCTGGAGCCGGAGTCGTAACGGCTGAAAACGTGTCATATCTCAGAATTAATCTGAAAGAATTTCTTAATAGCGAGCTCCTTAAAATCCCTAAAGGAACGCGATCTAAACACAATATTATAAATACAACAAAATGAAAAAACTATTCTTACTGGCAACTATTATCATATCGATAGTTGCGATCACATCTTGTAGTGAAGATGACCCGATCCCAATGGAATGGGAATTTAGTGCCTATGATCAGAGTGCAGTGACAGCTGTTTACACACCCGATTATGTTTATCAAGTTTCGATTCAAGCCAATCCCACCTACGACGGTGAGATTACGCTCCGATGCACTAACTATCCGACTGTTTCGATAAAGGGGAACTCTGAAGATGGAAGTTACATCAGCCGTGAAGGTGGTGTCCGTGTCGTTCAAGAGAATGAGAATACGATCAAAGTCAAATTCTCGCCAATAGAGACATCAGCCCCAACAAGCGACATAGTGATGATAGATGGCAAAAACAACAAGAAATCCAACGCCACCACCATATCCATCACCCGCCACCAATAATCTAAGAGCGCAGTCCTGAAATTTTACAAACATTAAGAGCGCGTTCCTTAAATTTTTGGGGTCGTAGAGGTCGTAGCCTTGAGTCGATTTTGATTACTTGCTGAAAGGAGCATACTCCTGTATGTGACTGAAAGCAAGTGATCAAAAGCGGCCAAGGATACGAGACTTAGGTAAC
>OBLI01001286.1_pt1 | contig 24954 bp, 25 predicted proteins | sample 1519701 | NCBI WGS metagenome assembly OBLI01 (sample SAMEA3663005, study PRJEB22513) | pig gut metagenome | biome: pig gut; feature: pig-associated habitat; material: faeces | place: France | collected 2012
AACCTGATAGAGGCAATCGTAGAGAGCAACCGCACCCGTAAGGACTATATCGCTGATGCCGTACTCCAGAAAGCTGGCTACTATAGTTATGCTGATGATAACAGCTTTGATGCAAGCAAGGAGCATAATTGTGTGATTGGTGTTTATCGCTTGACCATGAAATCAAACAGCGATAACTTCCGCCAGTCTGCTATCCAGGGCATCATGAAGCGTATCAAGGCAAAGGGTGCAGAGGTTATCATCTATGAGCCAACATTGGAGGAGGGTAGTACTTTCTTTGGTAGTAGAGTTGAGAACAACCTCGAAGCCTTCAAGGCTCAGAGCCATGCCATCATCGCTAACCGCTATGATGCTTGTTTGGATGATGTAAAGGATAAGGTATATACTAGAGATATTTTTAGAAGAGATTAAGATAATAACGATGTTGTCAAAACTCATTTATTTCTTATCTAAGATAAGAAGTTATGCTTTCTGTTTCAAGCATCTTCCTTATCGACAAGCCAAGCTATGTCCAATATTGTTGCATTGGCGAACAAAAGTATATGTATCAAAAGATGCTGAAATCGTGATAGCTCATCCCCGTAAGTGTGGCATTCGCATTGGAATATGGGGGGTAGTTATAGCCTTGCTAATCGAAGGTCAATGTTTCTGATATTTGATGAAGGTAAGGTACTATTTGATGGTACGGCCTCTTTTAGTAAAGGTACGCATGTTATAGTGCGTGGAAATGGTAAACTGACTGTAGGGTATAAATTCTTTTGTAATGCCAATTGCAATATATTTTGCAATAAGTTTATAACATTCGGACTTGACAATCTTTTGGGATGGAATATTACGCTATTGGATTCTGACGGGCATGATACTTATGTATGTAATGTAAGGCAAGATTCGCAGAAAGGAATCACTTCAGGTAACCATGTTTGGATTGGTGCCAACTCAACTATCTTAAAAGGTGTATGTCTTGCAAACAATACGATTATACCCTATGGTAGTGTAATCCATAAAAGTAATCAAGAAGAGAATGTGGTCTTTCAGAATAAAATTCTAAAAGCAAACATATCGTGGAAAGATTGAATATAAAAACAAATAAATAATGAAGATAAAGCATTTTGTAATAACACGTTTCAACTTGCCGATATTCCCGACTCGCACAAATGGTGAGAAGGTGAAGAACTGCGATGTTGATTTCTTGAATGAAAGGATTGATATTTTTGAAAAGTATTGTATGCCTTCTTTGAAAAATCAGACAAACCAAAACTTTCAGTGGCTGGTTATGTTTGACGAGAATACGCCAAAGCTAATTAAGGAAAGGATTGACCAAGTAGGGAAAGGTATGAAAAATCTTTCTATCTGTTATTTCGACTTACAGAAGTATTCCGTACTATCAAAAGAATACATAGATTTGTATAACGATTACGCTTCGAAGGTTCCCTATCAACCACAGACAATTTCTGATGATGGTTATACGATAGACTCGGAGTTGATCCAGCGTTGTTGTACTCCAAAGTATATTGGTGATTTGATTCGTGAGAAAATGAATGGTGATGATTGCGACTACATCATAACAACACGTATAGACAACGATGACGCTTTCCATAAGGATATGATAGACAAGGTGCAGCGTGAAGCCGAAGAATTGCTGAGGACTAAATCGGGGGGGCAGAAAATATTAATTAATTATGTTTATGGCTTCCAGATGCTTTTGGCAAACCATGTAGTACAGCGTTTCAAATCATACAACAATCATTTTACATCATTGATAGAGAGTTGCGACTCTACCATTCAGACTGCATTTTATTGGGATCATCGATATTCCGACATGTTTGTTGACATTATAAATGTCAAGACAAAGCCCTTGTGGATGGAACTTCTTCATGGCAAAAATGTTGCAAATGGTTTTTGCTACAGTTATACTGATAGTTGCTTTTGGGGATATCTATTGTTTACTTGCAGCGACTTTGGGTATAAACAACTTAAAGTAAGTCTTTGCAACACAGTGAAGAAGATGTTTTCAAAGGATTTGATTGTAAATAGATTACGTAGCTACAAACACGAACTGCTAAAGATTTAGAAGCCTATGGATACAAAAGATATTGAAATGGTAGATTCTAATTCGAGAGTAGGAAAAAGTTTGCTTAATGCGAGGGTCAATCTAATATTTTATTTTCTTTCTCTTATATTGTCATTTTTCTCACGCAAGATATTCTTAGACTATCTTGGTGTTGAGTTTATCGGACTGACAACAACACTTCAGAACCTGTTAGGTTTCCTTAACCTTGCCGACTTAGGCATAGGTGCCTCCATTGGTTATGTGTTGTACAAGCCATTATTTGACAAAGATGAGAGGAAGATAAATGAGATAATATCTGTTTTAGGTTATCTTTACAACAGAATAGGAATTGTCATTCTGAGTGCTGGAATAGTGTTGTCATGTTTCTTGCCAATGATATTCCACGACACAGACATAAGCCTCGGCGTTATATATGCTGTCTATTATGGTTTCTTGGCATCATCCCTGATTGGCTATTTCATCAACTATCGCCAGACCCTTCTTGGTGCCGACCAACGCAATTACATTGTAACAGGTTATTTTCAGACTGCAACAATAATAAAAACCATCATCCAGATGGTGGTAGCCATCTATTGGTGCAATTTCTACGTTTGGATAATCATTGAGCTAAGTTTCAACGTTTTATATGCCTTTGTTTTAAACTATAAGATTGACAAGCAGTATCCTTGGTTAAAAAGCACAGTAGCCTTAGGCAAGAAACATTATGGCGAATACAAAATCATTATTACCAAAGCCAAACAGATGTTTGTGCATGTGCTTGCAGGTATGGGTAGGAACCAGCTGCTTCCCTTCTTGGTTTATGCCTTTGGCAACCTTACCATTGTAGCCTATTATGGTAACTACACCATCGTTACCCAAAAGGTTCAGACTCTGTTCGACCAGTTTTTGAACAGCACAGGAGCTGGCGTAGGCAACTTGATAGCCGAAGGTAACAAGCAGAAGACCATGGAGATATACTGGGAGTTGCTGTTTGTTCGCTTTGCCGTTGCTGCCTTCATCGTTTTCTCATTATATGTATTGATAGATCCGTTCATATCCATTTGGTTAGGCACTAAATATCTGTTGCCGAAATACATTATATGCATTCTTCTGCTAAACGTTTTTCTTGGACAAACCCGTGGCACAACAGAGCAGTTTGTTTATGGATATGGCTTGTTCCATGATGTGTGGGCACCAATAGCAACCCTCGTCATAACAGTTGGTGTAGGTCTTATTGGAGGCTATTTCTTTGGCTTGGCTGGAGTTATCATGGGCGATTGTTCAAGCAGTCTGCTCATCTTGCATGTTTGGAAGCCCTATTTCTTGTTCACACAAGGGTTTAAGGAACCGATACTTCTATATATAAAGAATCTGCTTCACATATTGGCAATTATCGTTCTTTCTTTTGCCTCATCTCTCTTTATCTTGAAAATGGTAGGCGCAAACACAGCGCAAGGCTACTTACAATGGGCTTTGTATAGTTTGTTGTCAGTTACCATATATCTCATTATTTTCTTATCACTATCTTATTTTATGTATCCACCGATGCGTAAATTTGTTAAACGTATCACAAAGTCATTCAGATGAAGCATATTCCTTCTGTAAGTATCTTGATTCCGTTATATAACGCCGAAGCTTACATTGCTGACACAATAGAACGTTGTCTGAATCAATCATACAAAGACATTGAAATTATTATTGTAGATGACCATTCAACGGACAATTCTCTTTCTGTAGCTCAACAATTTGAATGTAATAACATTCATATATATGAGAATCCAAAGAAAGGCGGAAATTCAGCCCGCAACTATGCTTTTCAGATGTCTAAGGGCGAATATGTGAAGTTTCTTGATGCTGATGATTACTTCTCGTCTGAAATGTTGAAGAAGCAAGTGGAGAGATTGATGAAAGACGGTACCGACAACAGCGTTGTTTTCTCACCTGTTAGGATGCTTTATGAGGATGGTCATTGGCTCAACCCTCCTCGAAGCATCGATTTTGATCATGAGCCAGCAATAGAATTATTGCTTGATATATGGCGAGGAAAAGGTTGGCATTGTCCACATTGCCATCTGATGCACCGCAACCTTGTTGAAAAAGCAGGGTTATGGGACGAGAACGTTATCAAAAACCAAGACGGTGAGTTTTTTGCAAGAGTGTATGCAGCTGCCGACAAAGCCCTTTCTGTTTCTGATGAATATGCGGTATGGAGACAATTCGACACAGGAGTTCATGCCGTGATGAGACTTGAGGCAATAAAGAGTGCGCTCTATACCAAACTAACCATAGGTAACCTCATTCTCGCATACAGAAACGACACCGAAGCTAAAACAATGATAGGGAAAAGCATTGGTTTCTTTGTTTATGAGAATTGGCCACAAATAAAGCCCCTTCTCCAAGACATTCATAACATTTGCTCCAAACTGAACGTTAACATGGTGTTGCCCGAACGCAAGAAGCTTAAAATATTAACATTGCTCTTTGGTTGGCAAAAAGCATTAGACTTTATAAAGAAATAAAGACATGGCATATCGCGATTTCACCATTGACATCGGCAAAGGAATTGCAATCATTTTGATGTGCGTGGGTCACAGTTATGTGTGCACATTCCTTGATACCTTCATATACCTTTTCCACATGGCATTTTTCTTTATGATGAGTGGCTACTTTTTCAGAGAAAAGAATCTGGCCGCTCCAAGAACATTTTTATGGAAGAGGATAAAAGGCTTGTACTTTCCTTTCGTAAAGTGGGGCTTTATCTTTGTTGCTTTGCATAACGTGTTCACTACGTTAGGAATAAATACGAGAGAAGCTGGCTTTTATAGCATAAAGGATATGGCATATAAAGCATTTACGACAAACACACGTTTCATACCTACAGAGGAATGTATGGGTCCATACTGGTTCTTCTCGTGTCTGTTCTTCGTGTCCTTGCTTTCATTTGCCGTGTTTTATGTCAATAGAAAATCAAGACACAAAGCCATTACAACTGCAGCTTCTTTCATCGGTTTATACGTCGTTGGCTTTGTCTTTTTATACACAGCCAAGGATAATGGATGGACACAAACAACTATCAGAACTTTTATCGTGTCCTTCATCTTTTATATAGGCTATTTGCTTGGCACACGATTCAAAGACAAAATCAATTATAAAAATCCGTTTTTGATTCTTGGTTCATTCGTTGTGCTCTGCATAGGAGTAATCGGGGGGGGGGTAAAATATCTATACCTCAGTTAGAGTTTACAAATCCTGTATGTTTCCCTCTTTTTAGCATTGCAGGAAGCTTTCTTGTATTAGGCATCTCAAGCTACATTCACAAAAATGACGCCCTATCTAAAACTTTTGCATTTATAGGCGAACATTCCCTTTCTATACTGCTCGTAAATATTCTTCTTCGCAGAATATATCTTTTAATGCTGTTTAGTATAGAATACGAAGGTATAGATTTTAAAAATTTGGACTTGCAACAAACATTGCATTGGTGGGATAGCATAGGATGTACCGTTTTTATGGTTGTGGTACCAATAAGCGTTATAAAGATAAAAAGCATGCTAATAAAAACATGTTAAAAAATAAGATTATGAAACAAAGATTATTATATGTCGATGAGCTAAAAGGATTTGCAATTTTAATGGTTGTGATTGGTCATATATTTTATTTCTCTTTCCGTATACAAGGGGAGGAATATATCTCACCATGGAGTGAAATAATATATAGTTTTCACATGCCATTATTCGCTTTCCTTTCTGGACTATTCATCAAACCACTTACAAACTGGCGATTAATAAAAAAAACGTTAGAACGTTTATGTCTGCCTTTAATTGTTATTGGTGGTACATATACATTATGGAGAGGAAGGAGCTTAGTAGATTTTGCTTTAAACGATTTCAAATATGGTTATTGGTATTTTCTTTTTCTCTTTATAGCTTACTTGCTTGTTACGTTTTTTGATGCTATATGTAGAATGGTTAATATCAAATCACATAAATTGACAATTCTATTACTTATGGTAATATTTTGCATTTGTATATCGGGGGGGTAAAATTATTATCGCCTACCATATATAACATATTGGGATGCAATCATATTACGAATTACATGCCATATATATTTCTCGGTCTGTTTATTACCAAATTTGGTTTGTTCGACAAGATCTTTTCAAATAGATTATTGTTTGAAGCAGCTTCAGTACTAGCATTTTGTGCATTTATAATAAGACATTATCTACATCATGGTACTGCTATTTATCTATTAAGTCCATGTATGGTATTTGTTGTAGTTTCGGCACTTTATCTTATGAGGGATAAAAAAACTCATATTAAAGGAATATTTCAAAAATGGGGAAAGAACAGTTTAGAAATCTACAGTTTACACTATTTCTTTATACATTCTTGTTATTTACCTTGTATATATAAATTTACGATGAAGAATAATCTTGAATTTGTAGAGATAATTTTAGCTGCAGCTTTAGGTATGATTATATGTTCTTCTTGCGTATTTATAGGCAATATTATTAAGATTTCCAACTTGTTTGGATATTTGTGTTTTGGAAATAAAAAAAATAATTTATGATACCAAAAATAATTCATTATTGTTGGTTCGGTAGAGGACCGATGCCAAAGGTTGTAACATGGTGCGTTGAGAGTTGGAAAAGAAAGTGTCCTGACTATGAGATAAAACTTTGGAATGAGGATAATTTCGATATAAACTCCGTGCCTTTTGTAAAACAAGCTTATGAGCTAAAAAAATATGCTTTCGTCGCTGACTATGTGCGAATGTATGCCCTCTACCATGATGGCGGTATATGTATGGATTCTGACGAATACATAATATATGGGTTCGACGACTTACTCGATAATCGTTTGGTGAGCTGCCATGAGTATTATCCAGGCATGTACACTCCTAATTTACCGAAGTTAAACAAAAAGACTTGGTTGCCTGAGAGCGAGGATAAATGGTTACCGTATAGTGGTTTGGGGGTTTGTGCAAACCCATTACTTGCAGAACAGCACCATCCACTCATTAAGGATTGCTTGGATTATTATAATAGTCATGATTTTATGTATCGCAATAACGACTATTCTAACGATGAACAGATTGTCGGTGCTGTGCTTACAAAAGCTGCGATGAAATATGGCTATTGTTATCATGCCAGAGAACAGCGTTTGGAGGAAGGAATACTTATATTAGGACCAGAACAGTTTATCCTTAATTCTTTGTTCTATTCTTTCAGAAAGAGTAGAGTAGTTCACATGGCATTGGGAAGCTGGACAAATGTCGACAACTCTAAGTTTTTGCGCAAATTAATGTTGAATCATCCTTCTGTAGCATTGAGACATCTGCAATTTACTTGCTTGATGAGAAAAATTAAGCACCTGTTCCTAAGCAAGCAAGAGTCTCGACTGCGCAAAGGAAATTATTGGAATTAATAAACATTCAATATGTCTATCATATTCATATTATTGGTTTTATATGTTTTTCGCGACTATATAGCCTTCATTTTTTTAGCTTTACCATTGCGCTTGTTTAATTCTCGAATGAGAATACAAGAGACAAAGATTATTTCAAAAGAAGCATTGGGGGAGGTAAATGATCAGAGTCTTCTGCACCCCTATCAGACCTTTGTTCAAAAGATAAAAATCAGATCTTTATCTTCTTCATCGGTTATGAGCGTTATCTCATTCATCGCATAAAGATGTTTCCTTCCCATGCTGTGCGCAATTGGGTTTATCGAAACATATACCTTGTAGACAAGCACAAGACAAGCGTTATATATTTCGGCTGTGAAATACGCAGTGGAGTGAATCTTCATATAGGCAAAGGAAGCATTATTGGTGATAATTGTATCCTTGATGCACGACAAGGCATTTATATTGGTGAGAATGTAAACCTCAGTTCAGAGGTTCATCTATGGACTGAGGCACATGATGTTAACGACCCGTATTTTCGCAGCATGCCTTGCAATCACGGCCCCATTCATATAGGTAACAGAGCATGGCTGGGCTCAAACGTCACCGTGCTTGACAATGTCAGCATAGGCGAAGGAGCTGTTGTTTGTTCTGGCGCTGTAGTTACAAAAGATGTAGAACCTTATGCCATTGTTGCAGGAATACCAGCAAAGAAGATTGGTGAGAGAAGCAAAGATTTGAGATATGAGTTTACTGGTGGCCACACCTTATTTTATTAATATATGACAAAAAGTAAAATTATAGTTTGTGCACATAAACAAGATTTTATGGCACAGAATGATGTATATATGCCGTTACAAGTTGGTAAAGCATTATCAAATGTTGATTTGGGAGTGCAAGGCGACAATGATGGCGAAAATATCAGCGTGAAAAATCCTAATTATTGTGAGCTTACAGGCCTGTATTGGGCATGGAAGAACCTACAAGACGTTGACTATATAGGACTTGCTCATTATAGAAGATATTTCAACTTTAAACATACGTTATTTGACGCATATAGTGTGGATGATTTTGGGCGAAGTGGTATTCTTGATGTTGACCCTGTAGATGTTCTTGGCAATTTTGATATAATTTTGCCGAAACCATATCGCATGGAATGCTCTGTGGCCGATGACTACATTTACGCTCATATAATGGAAGATTTCTATATAATGAGCCGAGTTGTGTTGAAGCATCATCCAGATTATGAACAGACAATGAAAGATTTCTTTTTCCGTGATAATCGCAGAATTGCATTCAATATGTTTTTTACAACAAGGAAAGTTTTTGATGACTACTGCTCATGGCTCTTCCCGATATTAGAGGAGACAGAAAACCTCGTAAGAATGAGCGAGTATAAATTTCAAAAACGCATATTTGGTTTTATGAGTGAGATGCTTTTGCCTCTTTATTGCATGCATAACAAATTGAAAATTAAGCTTGTTCCCATTTGTATGGTGGGCGAAAAGACAAAAAAGGAAGAAAAACTTCGTATGGCATTATTAAATATGCGAAACAACTTTAAATTTTCGTTGTTTCGTCCCAAATATAAAAATATAGATTGTTTTGGGCGTCTGTGCCATATTGATATGTATTTAAAAATGGATAATATAAATATTTAGTCATTTCATATCAGAAAATGAAAATATTAACAATATCTATAGCTGCATACAATCAAGAGAAATATCTTGATCGTTGTATAAAGTCATTGATAATCCCTTCAATTGATGACTTGGAAATATTCATAGTGAATGATGGTAGCAAGGATAAAACTTCTGCCATTGCCCACAAATGGGCTAAGGAATACCCTAATTCTATAACTTCCATAGATAAAGAAAATGGTCATACAGGGTCTTGTCACAATATTACAATGAAGATAGCAACAGCCAAATATTACAGAATTCTTGATTCTGATGACTTTTACGATTCTGCAGCGTTAGAACTATTCGTGAATAAGTTGAAATCTACCGATGTTGACATGGTAATTACAACGCATGTTATATGTCATAAGAAGAGTAATGAGCGTATTGAGCCTGGAAATGAGATACAGAACAAGGAGATGCTTATTTCTGATGTAGACTTCACAAAGTATAATCTTTATCAATGTTTTGGAATGCATGGCACCACCTACAAGACATCCTTAATTGGGGGGGTAAAGTGTGCCTGACAGAAGGAGTGGCAGAGGCAGATGCTGAATATGCCTATTTTCCGTTTAGGTATTGTAATACTATATTGTGCCTTGATATGCCAGTCTATATGTATCAAGCTGACAATGAAGGAGTTCATCAATCTGCACTTGTTTCGGAGAACAGAAAAGAACAGGTATTCAAGGTTGCTAAAAGAATATTCGACGATTATATTACCAACCAAAGTGGTAATTATAACATAAGGAATGCTCAAAGAATAAACGTTTCTCGAACGCTGATGGGATATTATGGCATGTACATCTGTTTTTTTCAGAATAATCCTGTTGACGATCAAAGAATAAGTATTATAGACATCAAATTGCTAAATAGCGACGCCGACTTGTATGAAAAACTAAATGAAGTACATCGATTAAAATGGCATTTTATAAAAAGATACAGAACAACAGGACATACACAAGTAAAAATAATAAAGTTTTTAGATATAGTAAATAGACTAAAAAACAAATTGTTATGAACATCAAATTTGATTATCTTATAGTTGGCTCAGGTTTGTTTGGAGCTACTTTCGCATATTTTGCACATAAGCAGGGCAAAAAGTGTCTTGTTATAGATAAACGCTCACATCTTGGTGGCAATGTTTATTGTGAGAAGATTGAAGGCATAAATGTACATAAGTATGGTGCTCACATCTTCCACACCTCAAATAAAAAAGTGTGGGACTTCGTTAATTCGATAGTTGAATTCAACCGCTATACCAATTGCCCTGTAGCCAATTATAAAGGAAAGTTGTTTAATTTGCCTTTCAATATGAATACGTTCTACCAAATGTGGGGTGTAACCACACCAAAGGACGCACAAGCTAAGATTGCCGAACAGAAGGCTGAAGCTGTTGCAGCTCTTAATGGTCGTGAGCCACAAAACCTGGAGGAACAGGCCCTTACATTAGTTGGTCGAGACATCTTTGAGAAACTTATCAAGGAATATACTGAAAAGCAATGGGGGCGTAAATGCACAGATCTTCCTGCTTTTATCATCAAGCGTCTTCCTGTCCGTCTTGTGTTTGACAACAATTATTTTAACGACAAGTATCAAGGCATTCCTGTTGGAGGATACAATAAGCTCATTGATGGTTTACTGGAAGGCATAGAATGTATAACAGATACCGATTTCTTCAATTCTGAATACAGAGACTGGAGAAAATATGCAGACAAGCTGGTTTACACCGGGCCTATTGACGAGTATTTCAATTTTGTATATGGTAAGCTTGATTGGCGAACCGTAAGTTTCAATACCCATGTGGAGAATACTGCAAATTTCCAAGGTAACGCTGTTGTTAACTACACAAGCCATGACGTTCCTTTCACCCGTGTTATAGAACATAAGCACTTTGAGATGTTTGGTCAAGAGATTTATGATTGTCCCAAAACTGTTGTTTCTGAAGAATATTCCACAGAATATAAAGAAGGTATGGAGCCTTACTATCCTGTAAACAACGATAGAAATAATCAGTTGGCCAATAAGTATCGTGAATTGGCTTCTAAAGAAAAGGATGTAATCTTTGGTGGCAGATTGGCAGAATATAAATACTATGATATGGCTCCTGTTATAGAAAAGGTTATCAAACTATTTGAATAACAGAAACATATAAAGGATGAAGAAATCAAAATATGAACATTCTTTTTATAACAAACACCCTACCTCCTGTTGTGGATGGGGTTGGCGATTACACCCTCAATTTAGCAAAGGAATTTGCTAAACATGGGCATAAAGTTAGCATTGTGTGTAAACGCAATGATAGGGTCAAGACTGATTATGAGGACATAAGAGTGTTCCCTATCGTTGAAGCATGGAACAAATCTACTGCCGCTCCTGTTATACGATTGATACGAGAGAGACACATAGAAATTGTGTCTTTGCAATATGTGCCTCATGGATATGATAATAGAGGTTTGCCATTCGCTATTGCATACCTTGCCAAAGAGATAAAGAAAATAAACGTGCCATTATATACTTTCTTTCACGAAGTATGTATTGGAAGAGGAAAATGGTATCAGTTTCACCGTAATATAGGTGCCTTTCTAATGGCCTCTATTGCAAAGCAAATAGCTTTAAACAGCGCCTTTGTTGGAACAAGTATAGAGCATTACAAAAAAAGATTGAAAGCCCTAAATATAGATGATGTGTCTTTAATGCCAATCCCCAGTAATGTTCCTATAATTTATGCCAATGACTCTGATAAGAAAAAATTGAAAGAATCTATCGCAGGCAAGGATGACACCATTATAACCCTGTTTGGCAATAGAGATTTTTCTGTTGTAGTTGATGCCATTAAATCCATTATAGAAAATGGAGCTAATATTAAAGTGATTGCTTTAGGAAAAGCAAACTCTAGCATTCCTAAAGAAAATTTCATATATTTTACAGGACCAATGGAGATAGGTTGTCTGGCTCTATACCTACAAATTACAGACATTCTCATCTTACCAGAAGATTCCTCGTCTGGCTGTTCCTTAAAGAGTGGTTCTTTAGCAGCAGCAATTCAATTTGGCATTCCAACAATCACAACCAAAGGTTTTATGACAGACAACAAGCTGTCTGACTTATTCCTTTTTGCGAGAGAAAATACTGTTAATGAATATATTTCTCTGATTAACAAGCTGATTGGTAATAATGATTTGTCAGATAAATTAAAAAATAGCAGTATGGATTTTGCCAAGCATTTGACATGGGAAGCTGTCTATAATAAATACATGAAGTCATTGTCAATACTGAAATTGTAAAAACTTATGCAAATAAGAAATATTGTTAAGAACATTTGGCCTATTACCAAATCGGATAATATAAAACCATTTGATACAGATCCAATAATAGACAAGCCGATATATGGTATGTATCATGTGTTTTGTGTGAACAAATGGGTGAACTTGGTAAAAGAACAGTTAGGGGCATGTACAGATTCAGGCTTGCTTCACTTGACCACAAAGCTGTTTATCTCCTGTATTTACACAACGGTTGGAGATATTGATAAGTTAAAAGAAACTCTGAACCAATATGATGTTGATTTTGAGATTGTTATTTCATTGCCATTAAAAGAAAACCAATTTGAGTTTCCTGCATTGGGATATATACATAATCTTGCTCAAAGAAAAGAGTTTTATGTATATTATTTTCACACAAAAGGCGTTTCATATACTGTTCAATCGACAAGCAAATATCCCACCTCGAAGTTTGAACACCTGAAAGGCTGTAGTGAAGCATGGCGTAAGATGATGGAATATTTCATCTTTTACAAACATAATGTGGCTATCAATGTGTTGAAACATTATGATTCTTACGGTTGCAAATACGATGACCCAATTGTTCCACCATATCACTATAAATATTATGCAGGAAACTTTTGGTGGAGCAAATCATCTTACATCAAGATGTTGCCGGCAATCTCTGATAAAGAAAAGCTAAACAGATATTGGGCAGAAAACTGGTTGCTTCTTAAAGCAGATAAGATATTTTCTGCCTTTAATACTCCAACAGAATTGTATGCAGTAAAAGTCCCCTGATGCGTATATATTCATAGGATTAAGAATCTCCAAGATATCTCTAAGTATATTTCATTCTTGGGGGGTCACTACATGTTTGTAATCAGCAAATTATTGAAAAGATGAAAATTTTAATATACACGCCATCTTTTTATCCAAGAGTAGGTGGCCTTGAAACTATCAATTATCTTATAGCTCAAGGGCTGTCAAAATATTTTGACATTACCGTCATTACGCCTGTGCTTGACGAAGACAATGAACATGAATACTCATTTAAAATAATAAGAACAACAAAAACATCATCCTTGATAAAGGAGTATATAAAATGTGACCTTTTTGTTCATTCTGTTCTTTCTTTAAAAGGAGTGTTGCCCGCTTTGCTTTTCCTGAAAAAGTGGTTTGTTATTCATCATACCTGCTACTTTAGAGTATGGGATCAAAATGAGACGAAGGTCTCACGTTTGAAAAAATTCTTTTCTCATTTTGCTCACAACATATGTGTAAGCGATGCTGTAGGAAAGAGTCTGGGATTAAAACGATATTCTGTTATTCATAACTCCTACGACAACTCTCTTTTTAAAAACTATGGATCTGAAAATCGAAAAGATTTCGTTTTCGTTGGTCGTTTAGTAACAGAAAAAGGAGTTGACTTTTTAATTAACGCCTATTTGAAATATTTATATTTATCAGATATTAAACAGAATTTGTTCATCATCGGAGATGGACCTATGAAGAAAGACTGTCAAAAAATTGTTTCAAATAAGAAACTAGAAAATCAAGTAATCTTTAAAGGACAATTAAAAGGTAAGGCTCTTGTTGACGAGCTCAACAAACATAAATGTTTAGTTGTGCCAAGCGTATATAAAGAAGCATTTGGAATAGTAGCTCTTGAAGGTTTAGCAACAGGCTGCCAAGTAATAGGTTCTGATGGGGATGGAATTTCTGAGGCAATAGGCAAATGTGGATTATTGTTCAAGAAAGAAGACATTGATAGTCTTACAAAAAGGATGCTAGAAATGGACAGTACACCATCCTTAAATCAAGAAAAAGTAAATGAGCATTTAAAAATGTTCACACCAGATTTTATGGTTCAGAAATATGTAGATTACTTTAAATCATGGGAAAGAAAATAATTATATCTCATCCGACTGGAAACGAGAACACACGTCATGCCGTTCTTGCATTATATAAGAAAGAGATGTTGGAGGCGTTTGTTACCTGTGTAGCTTGTTTGCCTGGAAATATATATGATAAGCTGTCAAAGCTGCCAGGACTTTCTGAATTTAAGAAACGTTCGTTTGACGCATGTTTAGGAAAGTTTATCAAAAGTTATCCGTTTAGAGAACTGCTTCGACTTCTTAAAAGGAAGATAAAATTTATTCCAACAGTTACTGTAGACGATGTTTATCATCACATTGATAGTAAAGTAAAAGAGTACATAAAAAAACACAATGTAGATGGCGTTTATGCATACGATGATGGAGCTCTTGAAACTTTTCGTTATGCAAAGGAAAAAGGAATAAAATGCTTCTTTGATTTACCAATTGTTCATTGGCGTTGCTATCAGTCTTTACTTGCAGATGAAGCTAAGAAAAATCCTGAATGGGCTGAAACATTGGGGGTGTTTGGTGACAGCAAAGAGAAGCTAATGAGGAAAGATGAAGAATTAAAATTGGCTGATTGTATATTTGTAGCAAGCTCATTTACAAAAGAATCAATTTTAAAATACTATCCTCACTCACTGTCATCACCAGTAAAAGTTATTCCATACGGTTTCCCAAACGTTTATGAAGAGCGAACTTATGAGAACAACAGTAACAGAAAATTGAGGTTCCTTTTTGTTGGCCGATTAAGCCAGAGCAAAGGTCTAAGCTATCTATTTGACGCTGTCAAGCTTTTTGAAAATGAAATAGAACTTTCTATTATTGGTTTCAATAGTTATCCAAACTGTAAAGTGCTACAATCTAACTTGTTGAAGCATAATTACTTGGGACCGATGCCACATGATAATGTGCTACAAGAGATGAGAAAGGCTGATGTTTTTATATTTCCATCATTATTTGAAGGTTTCGGAATGGTTATAACAGAAGCCATGTCACAGGGAACACCAGTTATCGCGACAAACCGCACATGCGCAGCTGATATCATAAATAATGGAGAAAACGGTTGGGTTGTTGAAGCAGGGTCTGTTGAATCATTGACAAATGCTATTAGAGATGCGATAAGTAAAAGAAACCAACTTGAAAAGATAGGTAAAAACGCAACGGAAACAGCAAGACGACGTCCTTGGTGTTGTTATGAAAAAGAAATAAGCAATGCAATTAATGAACAATTCAACACTCTATAATTTGAGTGAAAAGCGTACTGAAATAATGGGAGTGGCCATGCTTATGGTCATTGCGTATCATTTTGCCCTACATTTCGGCTTTTATCATTCACCCATAATAGTTAGAGGAGACATTGGAGTAGACATTTTCTTTTTTCTTTCCGGCTTTGGATGTGGCTTTTCTGTAAGCAAGCACTCTCCAAAAGACTTTTATGCAAACCGAATTAAGAGAATTGTACCCATATATTTTATTATAGGAATTCTATCTATATTAGGGAATTATCTGTTTTTAAATCAACATGTTGGCGCTATAGACGTTTACCGTCTTTTATGCATTTCGTTTTTTACACATGGCGATTTAAGCGTATGGTATATACATGCCTCCATGTTGTTTTATCTGCTCACACCTTTTATAATGGCTATGATCAACAAACATGGTTTTAAAACCTTTTATTTTTTGATGCCATGTGTTGTGCTTGCAATATATTTCTGCGCTTATCTACATCATTCCAATATAAACCTGATGCTTTATAGATTTGTGCCATATATTATAGGTCTTTTCTGTGCTCAAGCTGCGCTTGATAGGTATATTGTCAGAACAAGAAAAATCATTGGGGGGGGATTTCTTACCTCTTGTTAATGTTCGTTTTGCAGATAGCACTAAAGAAACAAGACCTGTTAATACATAATCAGTTAAGATATATCATATATCCAGTATTAATGATGGTAATGGTGCATTTCTGCATTAAGTATTTACCTAAAAACAAGTATTTGTTTTGGATTGGTCTTTGTAGCTTGGAATGCTACTTAGTACATCAACCAATAATGAATTATTTATCAAACATCCAAAACAATATATTGTTCTTTGCATGTAGCACAATAGAGATAATTGTTTGCGTAATTTTCTTTCACTATATAAACAAAAAAATGACTATTTTTATCAATCACAAATGAGCAACAAAAGAGATACTACATGGGATGCAATTAAAGGAATAGGTATCATTTTAATGGTAGTTGGCCATAGCGGATGTCCTATATATATTCGAAATTTCATATATCTGTTTCATATGGGCCTTTTCTTTTATGTAAGCGGAAAATTCTTGAAAGTCAATCGGGGGGGCAAATAATTGACTTTTTAAAAAGAAAGGTAAAAGGATTATATAAGCCATTTGTGACATGGGGTATAATATTTACTATCTTACATAACTTCTTTTATAAATTAGGATGGTATAATGATTTTTATTCCATAGAACAATTGTTCAAAAGCATTGTGAAAGTCTTTGCTTTCAAAGATGTTAGTGAGAATCTGATAGGTCCAATATGGTTCTTGAAAAGTCTTTTCTTTGGTTCTGTATTAACATACATTATTTGTTTGATTCCAAAGAGAAATATACAATTGTTTGTTGTCGTTCTATTATATGTCGTCAGTTGGTGTTTAGGTGAACATTACTTGCCTTATCTTATAAATCGAGAAATAGGTATAGTCATTGCAATATACTTAGGCTTTTTATTAAAAGATTGGACACCTGTTTGTAACAAATTGCATCTCATCCTATTAATTCTCATATTGACTATCTCTGCTTTTTTCGTAAAGATTGATGTCGTAGGATGTATCTGGGGGCCTTTTGCAGCCTTTCCGATATTGACATTTATAGGAGTGGTGTTTATGTTCAACATTGTAGCTTTTATAAAAAACAAATCTGATATTGCTTTTAAGAGCTTATCATATTTAGGCAAACAATCCATATACATATTAATCTTGCATTGGACGGCATTTCATATTTTGAGTAGTATTCTTGTTTCATGTGGTATAGGATGTGAGAGTAGCTTAACAAATACGACTGTTCTGTCTGATTTAAATACAAATATATGGTTCTTGCCATATTCCTTAGTGGGAATATTGATACCATTAATTTATTCTGTTTTAAAAAATAAAATAACAACAATTATAAATAATTACAATTCATGATTTTATCAAAAAAAATACACGATAAGTATGTAAAATGGGTATGGGCATATCTCCTCTTATTCATTTTTGAAGGAGCCTTAAGAAAATGGATCGCTCCAGGTTTGTCGACCCCTCTTTTAATGGCCAGAACTCCAATTGCCATCTATATGTTTTTCATTGCATATAGACATAATTGGATAGACAATCCGTATGCTAAAGGATTGATGGTGTTATCAATAATATGCTTCTTTACAGCATTATTGTTCGGACATCACAATTTGTTTATTGCGGCTTTTGGTTGGCATAACTATTTTTTGCATTTTCCTTTTATCGTTATTGCGGCAAAGATTTTAAACAGAGAAGACGTTATCAAAATGGGGAAATGGATATTATATATATCTGTTCCTATGACTCTTTTAATTATAGAACAGTTTTATTCTCCACAAACAGCTTGGGTTAATGTAGGAGTTGGTGGAGAAGGAAGTTCTGGATTTGGAGGTGCAATGGGGTATTATAGACCTTCTGGTACTTTTGCTTTTACCAGTGGTTATACGGCTTTTGAATCGTTAGTGTGTGCATTTTTGATTTTCTTCTTTATGGAAAATTCGAATCTCCCTAAGCCGTTAAAAATAAAAAAAATATATCTCTACGCTATTGCGTTCTGCTACATTTTGTGTCTACCATATTCGATGTCACGTTCTATGGTTTTCAACACAGTGATTATTTTTGCCTTTGTTTTGCTATGCTCTACAAGAAACATGAAATCATTAAAGAAAATAATCATTGCTTCAATAGCTTTGAGCGTGGTTGCTTACGTTGTATTAAAATCAGGATATTTAGGTGATAGCATGGCTGCTATTTCAGAACGTTTTGATCAAGCAGAACAAGTTGAGGGCGGCCTTGAAGGAACATTTTGGGATCGATACATAGGTGGATTTTTCAATAGCTTGTTAATGAATGTTCCTGTGTTTGGATATGGACTTGGTATTGGAACAAATGTAGGTGCCAAATTCATAAATGGCGATATGTTTACGATCTTTAACGCTGAGTCTGGTTTCGGTATGACTATTGGTGAAACAGGTTTATTCTTGGGTTTGTTCTTTATTTATTTCCGTTTTGCTTGGGCCATAAACTTATTTAAAAATGGTTTGCGCCAAAGAAACAACACATTAGCAGTGTGTTTATTGCCTATCATGTGCCTTACCCTTGCTACAGGTGGTATCGGTGCTGTTCCAATGATGGGTTATCTTGTTTGCGTTTGTTTCTTAGGTAGTGCAGCATTAAAACATTATTAAAGATATGATAATACATATATTTTATCCTAAGAAAGGTTTTTATCTTTCCATTAAGCGTAGCTTTGAACCTCTCGTAAGGGAGCTGAAAAAGCATCATGATGTTAGAGAATTTTTTGTTCCATATATCGGAGCTAACCCTATCAATATGTTAAGGAATATTTTGTATGTAAAAAAACATCGTACAGAGATTGGGGTTAATCATATTGCTGGTGATATTCATTATTGCATATTGGGATTAATTGGAACAAAGAATGTTCTTACAATTCATGATGATTATGCTATGAGAAAATCCACTCATGGATGGTTGGGAAAAATGCAAAAATATTTGTTTTGGATTTGGCTACCTATTAAATATGCCGATAAAGTGATTTGCATTACAGAAACAACCAAAAAGAACATAGCAAAGTATTATAATAATGAGAAATTGCAAGTAATTGCCCATCATTGTATGAATGAAGATTTTAATTATTATCCTAAAGAGTTTAATAAAGAATGCCCAACAATTTTCCAATGTGGAACGGATTTTCATAAGAACTTAGACACATTAATTGCAGCTTTGGAAGGTATAAAATGCAAACTAGTGGTTCTTGTAAAAATGACTTCTGCCCAATGTAATTTAGCAAAGGAAAAGCATGTCGTATACAAGAATTACTACAACATCAGTAATGAAGAAGTTTATGATTTATATAAATCTGCTGATATTGTAACTTTTGTATCCTCATATGAAGGCTTTGGAATGCCTATAATAGAAGGACAATGTACGGGAAGAATTGTTATAACAACAAACAAAGAACCTATGAATTGGGTTGCAGGTAAAAATTGCGCATTATTTGTAGATGATCCTAAAAATGTTGAAGAATATAGAAAGGCAATTCTGAAAGCTATCAATGACGACGAATATAGAAATAATTGTATAAAAAATGGGCTTAAGAACGTTAAGCGTTTTACATTATCGAATATATACAATCAATATGTAAAAGTATATTCTGATGAAAGAAACTGATGAAAAAAATGTTTGTTTAGCTTCCTTCGACGGTTCCGATTTTAATAAAGGAGCTGGTTTTATAAAGACCACATTATGGTATTTTGTCAATGCCTTGCTTGTTCGCGCCTCCTGGAACCCGTTTATGGGGATAAAGGTGGCGCTGCTTCGCATGTTTGGGGCTAAGATTGGTAAGGGGTTGGTGATAAAGAATAATGTTATCATCAAATCGCCATGGAACCTTACCATTGGCGACCACTGTTGGCTCGGTGAGGCGTGCTGGATTGATAACCTCGACAAGGTGGTGATTGGCAACAACGTGTGCATTTCGCAAGGGGCGCTGCTCCTTACTGGCAACCATGACTACACCATCTCGTCTATGCCATACAGGAACGCTGTGATACATATTGAAGACGGTGCGTGGATTGGAGCCAAGACGGTTGTATGTCCCGGTGTTACGGTTCATCGCAACGCTATACTTACGGTGGGCAGCATTGCAACAAAGGACATGGAGGAGAACGGCATATATCAAGGGAATCCTGCTGTCAGAATCAGAGAGCGTAAAATTAAACGATGAATAGTATGAAAATCATTCACTACATACCAAGTATCGACCGCATGGCGGGCGGTATATCTACCTATATGCAGGTGCTGGCGAAACCGTTAGGCACGATGGCCGAGGTGCATATCATGACGCATGCTTCGGAGAATCCATTGCCAATGGAGAACTGTAAGGTGCATGACATTCCTCGCTACCGACCGTTCTCTGGCGTGTGGAAAAAGGCGGTTGTGGATTTGTTGGACAGCGTGAGACCTGACATCGTGCATGTGAACTGCTGTTGGACACCTGACTGTGCCATGATTCAACAGTTGGCCCAAAAGCGAGGATACAAGGTGGTGCTGACGCCGCATGGCATGCTGGAGCCTTGGATTCTAAAACGGCACTACTGGACGCGGAAGGTGCCTGCGCTGTGGCTGTATCAGAAGGCGGCGGTGCAAAGGGCTGACTGTGTTCAGGCTACGGCGGAGAGCGAACGCGATAATCTGTTGAAGTTGGGATATAACTCTAACATCAAGGTGGTGCGATTGGGCATTGACGCGGAGAGCATTGAGATGAAGAGGTCGTGGAAGAAATCGCGACAGATTCTGTTTCTCTCGCGCGTGCATGTGAAGAAGGGTATCAACTTCCTTGTAGAGGCGGCTGACGTGCTTCGCAATGAGCTTCAGGGATATAAGATTCTTGTGGCTGGTGAGGGCGACGCCGACTATGTGGAGGATATGAAGAGGATGATCTGTGACCGTGGGCTGCAAGACATCGTGCAGCTCATCGGGGGCGTGTATGGGGATGAGAAATGGCGGCTGTTCCAGACGTCCGACTTCTTTGTGCTGCCTACCCACTCTGAAAACTTTGGTCTGGCAATCGCTGAATCGCTGGCCTCTGGCACACCTGTCATCACTACCGTGGGAACGCCATGGAGCGACCTTAACGGTTCTGAGGCTGGTGCATGGATCGAGATTGGCACGGAGCCGCTGGTGGAGACGCTTCGTAGGTTCCTTGGTTTGTCGGAGGATGAGCTTGAGACAATGGGGCGCAACGGGCGTAAACTCATCGAAACGAAATATTCGGCGCATGTCATGGCGGAACAGATGATGGAGGTGTATAAAGAGAACTCGTAAATTCTGTATTAATATATCCTAAAAATATAGAAACATTACATTTTCTTTCAATAGATTTCTTTATTTTTGCAATTTAAAAAAGAACAAATTTGTCATGGCAGAGAGGAATTTATCAAATATAGATAAAACACAGATGATAGAAAGTTTCCGTCAGCGACTTCTTGGAGACTACGGCTTCAAAGAAGAACAAATAGGAATGAACGTTAAACTTTCTAAAGATTTTTGTATAGATTTGGCTATATGGAAAAATGGGGATGGCAAGAAGAATAATCGCCTCCCTGACATATGTGTAACCATTCTCTGCAAGATGGAGCATCTCAAGATAGATAAAAAGGATGTACATGGGGTTATTCTCACGTCTAAACATTCTTCTTTGTGTTTTGTTGTAGTGCACAATCTTAAAGAGACAAGGGTCTTTCTGATTGATGACAAAAAAAATGGTACATTTGAGCAAATCGCAGATTTCCCGAAAGCTACAGATATTGCCAATGACATGCTATTAGGAGCCTTTGTCACGAAGATGCGCAATTCATCCAAGGAAGCGCTGATACAGGCCTTTGGCAAATGTCACAATTTCATCCGCAACATCGACAAATTGTCTCCAGAGGCTGCCTTTGACGAGTTTAGCAAGGTTATCTTCATCAAGATGGATTATGAGCGAGATCCTGATGGAGAACTTATCTTTACCAAAAATAAATATGAGCAGTTAGAATCTGATTTCTTAGCGAATAGCCCCAAAGGAATATTTCTTGAAGTTCTTTTTGGAAAGACAAAGGAGTATTTTCAAAAAGACGGACTGTTTGAGGAAGCTGATACGATACATATTAAGCGTGAAACGGTACTGAAGATTATTGAGACTTTGGAGCCTTTTAATCTGTGTAACTTGTCGGATGATATTAGAGGCTTGGCATTTGAGTCATTTTTGGGAAAGACTTTCCGTGGTGAATTGGGACAGTTTTTCACCCCTCGTACCATTGTCAACTACATGGTTGACGTGTTGGATATAAAAGAGGGTGAAACAATCTGCGATCCTTGCTGCGGAAGTGGAGGCTTCTTGATTCGTGCATTTGAGCATGTTCAAGATTTGATAGACAATGATATTCATCGAAAAATTCATGACGTGGTGAATGTTGTCACGAAGGATGAGACAGAGAAAAAAAAACAAGTAGAGCAACTTTTATTGCAGCTTGACAAGAATCATGTTGGTTCCCGATACTATAAACTTTGTCATCAATATATTTATGGTGTAGATGCAAATATTAGAATGGCTCGCACTTCAAAGATGAATATGATTATGCATGGCGATGGACATCTTGGGGTATATTGTCATGACGGATTGTTTGATGTTGGAGGCGCGACAAATGGTAAGTTTGACGTGATTCTCATCAATCCACCATTTGGCTTGCGTATAGCAAGGGATTTGGAGAATGAAGGAAAGAAGGTTAGTGACTGCTACCATATTAAGAAGAGTAATGCAGAGGCTCTTTTTATAGAGAGATGTTTGAATTTATTAAAGCCTGGTGGTCGTGCTGGTCTCGTGCTTCCTGATGGAATTCTGAATAATCCTAATATGGAAGATGTAAGGAAATATGTTGAGAGAGAGGCTGATATATTGAACATAACTTCCATTCCATCTGATGTGTTTATTGCATCTGGGGCAAATGTGAAACCAAGTCTTGTGTTCTTGCGGAAGAAAATAAAAAACGAGGGAAATACAGGCAATGTTATTTCTATTTCCAAGGTGGATGATGCTGGAATCAATTCCAAAGGATTGCCTTCAGACAACCTGCAGCTTACAGAGCTTGCTCCCGTGGTAAAGGAATGGGTTGCCAGGGGCGCAACATCCTCTTCACCTTATTTCAAGGTTGTAGAAAGACAGATGATGGACAAATGGAACGTCTCTTCATGTTTTGATATGCAGAGTATCGCTTTGTCGTCAAAGTATCCTTCTGTACTACTTAAAGACATCCTTTCTGTCTATAGTGAAAAAATAGAAATTCAAGATGATAAATCATATACTCGCTTGACAGTAAAGCTATTTAATAAAGGAATACAAAAGCGTGATACTCTTCTCGGTGTATCAATTGGCACAAAGAAACAGACTGAGGTTCATGCTGGACAGTTCGTCGTTTCCAAGATAGATGGAAAGAGCGGGGCATTTGGGTTTGTGCCTGAAGATTTGGACGGCAGCATTGTGACCCAAGACTTTATGGTATTTGATTTGGATAAGGTACAGGTTTATCCTCCTTATTTGGAGTTGGCATTGAATGATGATGCCATTCTATATCAATATAAGAATGCCAGCAATGGTTCTACCGGTCGTAAGCGTCTGTCACAGGTTATATTTCTATCTACTAGAATTCCTTTACCAACTTTGGAAGAGCAAAAAGACATGGTAGAGGGTATCGTCAATATGGAAAATGAAATTAAGCTGTTGACGGAAAAGATTGAGAAACAAAAAATGGATTTGAGTAATATCTTGTATAAAGGTTAGAAGCAATGAAGCTATTGGAATTTGAGGTGAAGTCACCTTTTAGAAATTTAAAGGGGCTGAAAATCAAGTTTGACAGCAACATGTCAACTTACGTTATTATAGGTACAAATGGTGCTGGTAAGAGCAATGTGCTGGAGGCGCTGAGTAGCGTCTTCAAAACATTGTATTATGATTCCAATCGAAACTTCGAATTCAGTTTTTATTTGAAGTACGAGATTTTGAATCACAACATCATTCTGCTATATAATGAGGACAACCATAACTTTGTTTTCAAGATAGATAATGTAAATGTGGATGATGCTGAAATAGAAGATCTTTTGGCACAATATCTTCCATCACGCATCATCTGTAATTATAGTGGCGAAGATTCCCGTATCTATGAAAGTTACTATAAGGAGCCTCGTGAGCATTATACGAAAGAACTGATAAAAGGAATGGCTGCACGTTCTCTCCAAATGATGTTTGTGAACAAGGATTATTGGAAGATAATCTTTGTGGTGATGGCTTGTTGCAAGAATCAAGTAGAGGCTTTTGCCAATTTCCTTGCCAATACATTGGGAGTAAAGAATATAGATCATATCACACTCCATATAGATGAAAAAGAACTTGAGGGATGGAGCAATAGTGCTCCTGCCCTATATTTACGCCAGTTGCTTGCCAGAACTGTGGGAAGGGAAATTACAATTGATGATTTCTGTCCAAATGGAGAGGATGCCTTATTTATTTACAATAACCTTGTTGGAGTATATGAGCTTATTAAGGAAAATTTTGTCATCACCTTCAATAACGGAATAGATACGGCATTCTTCAGTGAAGGAGAGAAGAAAATGATGGTTGTGTTATTCATGCTGGAGGCTTTGTCGGATGAGAGGTCTTTGCTCTTGTTGGATGAGCCGGATAGTCATATCCATATTGCACAAAAAGGGAAACTTGTTTCTTTCTTGACGGAAACAGACAACAGAGAAAATGTTATAACGACACATTCTCCATCTTTGACTACACAATTTGATGATGAGGCAATCATCATGTTGTCGGCTGATGAGAATGGTAAT
>OBLI01001287.1_pt1 | contig 24942 bp, 15 predicted proteins | sample 1519701 | NCBI WGS metagenome assembly OBLI01 (sample SAMEA3663005, study PRJEB22513) | pig gut metagenome | biome: pig gut; feature: pig-associated habitat; material: faeces | place: France | collected 2012
CAAATTTATTATGCAATCACCAACACGTATTCTCTACGAGCTTGTGATTGAGGTTATTATCTCCACAATCCCTTATCAAATTTTGTCTGCAAAGTTACGAAGAACGGGACAATTCCCCAAATTTTTCCAAACTAATTAAAATTTTAACATTTGCGCAAAATTTAAAAACTTCCAAAAGTGTTAAATCGAGACATATCACAGAAAAAGAGGTTAATTCACCTCTTTCATTAGTATATTTGCACAAAAAAGGATTGTATGGATAATAACAACATTTCCTTGCGACAAGCAAGGGGAAATAAAAACGACGAGTTCTACACTACCTATGAGAGTGTAGACGAGGAAATTAGCCATTATAAGGCATATTTCCTCGACAAGATCGTGTACTGCAATGCCGACAATCCAAGAACATCAGAATTCAGCAAGTATTTCCAAAACAACTTCAAGGAATTAGGACTGAAACGTCTCATCGTCACATCATACAATAGAGAAGATAGCTCAGGTAATAGCAAAGGTCTTGTCCTTGATATGACAGATGAAATGAATATTCAAATAAAGGCTCTCGAAGGTGATGGAGATTTCCGCAGTGAGGAGTGTATTCGCCTTCTTGACGAATCGGACATCGTTGTCACAAACCCTCCATTTTCACTTATGAGAGAAATGATAAGTCTTTTGGAGAGCCACAAGAAGAACTACCTTCTTCTCGCCACCGAGAATGTCCTTACCTACAAGGAAGTGTTCCCCCTTGTACAGCAAGGAAAGCTTTGGACCGGCTACAACTCCGGTAACATGAATTTCCGCGTGCCTGATGACTCCGAGGCCAAGACAAACCGCTATTGGCAGGACGAGGACTCACAGAAGTGGCGCAGCCTGGGCAACGTGATATGGCTCACTAACCTTGAGACGGACAAGCACCGCAAGAGATTGGAGCTCACAAAAACATACTCACCTGAAAAGTACCCCAAGTACGACAACTACGATGCCATCAACGTTGACAGGATCGAGAACATACCAATGGACTACCCTGGGGTGATGGGAGTCCCCGTTACCATTCTCAAGAAAATCAATACGGAGCAGTTTGAGATAGTCGGCGAGGCAAACCATGGAACAGACAGCAAGTTTGACCTTTTCGAACCCAAACTTGACGGCAAGACACTTTTCAAGAAAATACTCATTAAAAACAAGTCACTTATGGAAAACGAGAAAATAGACAACAAGAACATGCCTTCACCCGAGCGTGTCAGCTTCGAGACTAAGGAGGACTTGAAGGCGTACATCATCGCCTACTGCGAGAAACACGGTTGGGACTCGGACCTCAATCACATCGATGTATCCAGAATCACCGACATGTCCGATCTCTTCGATGGCACCAAGTTCACTGGAGATATTTCAAAGTGGGACACGGGCAATGTCAAGGACATGTCCTATATGTTCTCAGACTGTCCCTTCAACGGTGACCTGTCCAAGTGGGACGTATCCAACGTCACCAATATGGAATGTATGTTCTACAATTCCGACTTCAATCAACCGATAAACAGTTGGAATACCTCGAAGGTTGAAAACATGAGATGTATGTTCTGGAAAAGCGAGTTCAACCAACCGATAAACGACTGGGACACTTCAAAAGTTGAGAATATGTCCCATATGTTTGAATATAGTAAGTTTAACCAACCTATCGGTTCTTGGGATGTTTCCAGTGTCAAGGACATGTGCTATATGTTTTCTGATAGCCGCTTCAATCAGCCCTTGGACAATTGGAAAATAAATACGTCTGCCGACTTATCCTATATGTTCTCGAACAGCGGATACAGTCAGGCATTGCCAGGCTGGAAGTTGGAGAACATGGTAAATACCGAAGGAATATTCAAGAATACCCCTCTTGAAGGCCGTGAGAACGAGCTGTTGCAAAAGGGATCCAGAAAAGAAATTCCCGAGAGAGTCAGCTTTGACAACAAGGAGGACTTGAAGGCGTACATCGAGGACTACTGCGAGAAGCACGGTTGGGACTCCGACCTGAATCACATCGACGTGTCGAAAATAACCGATATGTCAGACCTCTTCGCGGATACCGAGTTTACTGGTGACATTTCCAAGTGGGACGTATCCAACGTCAAGGACATGTCCTGGATGTTTACCGGAAGTGTGTTCAACGGCGATATCTCCAAATGGGACACTAGCAATGTCACAATGATGGTAGGACTATTCTCAGACAGTCAGTTCAACCAACCGATAAATGAATGGAACACTGGCAACGTGATAAACATGTCCTATATGTTTATGGATTCACAGTTCAACCAACCACTTGATAAATGGAACACCTCAAAGGTAACAGATATGCTCTGTATGTTCCGTCAATCCCCCTTTAGATATGACTTGTCAAATTGGCAGACAGGTCAAGTTAGGAATTTTGGTGAGATGTTCAGGGAGAGTGCCATCAGCTCAATACCAGAGTTGCATATAAGGGAAAATGCAAACACCGCGTTGATGTTCTTTGGAACGCCATTTGAAGGCCGTGAGAACGAGCTGTTGCAAAAGGGAGTAGGGAAAGAAATTCCCGAGCGAGTCAGCTTTGAGGCAAAGGAGGACTTGAAGGCGTACATCGAGGACTACTGCGAGAAGCACGGTTGGGACTCGGACCTGAACCACATCGACGTGTCGAGGATAACCGACATGTCCATGCTCTTTGAGCATACAGAGTTCACTGGCGACATCAGCCGTTGGGATGTTAGCAATGTGAAGGATACGAGCGGTATGTTCGCTTATACAAATTTTAGCGGGGACTTAAGTGAATGGAACACGGGAAATGTCAGGAATATGTCTGGGATGTTTTACGATTCTGATTTCAAAGGTGACCTCTCGAAGTGGAACACTGGCAATGTCACCGATATGTCCGGGATGTTTTGCGAGTCCCTTTTCAATGGTGATATCAGGTACTGGAATGTCGATAACGTGATAGATATGTCGGATATGTTCGCACATTCGTCTTTCAAGCAAGATGTCGGTAAATGGAGTCTGCATCCGTCAGTAAACAACCATAATATGTTCAAGGGTACTCCATTGGAAGGCAAGGAGAAAGAATTGACAGGAAAGAATTTTCCCGAAAGGGTCAGCTTCGAGACTAAGGAGGACTTGAAGGCGTACATCACCGACTACTGCGAGAAGCACGGTTGGGACTCGGACCTGAACCACATCGACGTGTCGAGGATAACCGACATGTCCATGCTCTTTGAACATACAGAGTTCAACGGCGACATCAGTAAGTGGGACACCTCAAATGTTCAGAATATGTCAGAAATGTTCGCCGACAGTGCGTTCAACCAGCCCATCGGCAATTGGAACACAAGCAAAGTCACAAACATGGAATTTATGTTCTGCGACAGTGCATTTAACCAGCCCCTTAACAACTGGGATATAAGTAACGTTAAAAGCACGCGAGGTATGTTCATTGGCACCCCGTTCAACCAACCCTTGAACAAGTGGAACGTGTCCAGCGTCACCAACATGAAAGGAATGTTCGCAGATAGCAAATTCGACCAGCCAATTAACAGTTGGGATACAGGGAATGTCACCAATATGTCCTGGATGTTCGGCAACACCCCGTTCAACCAACCCATCGGCGACTGGGATGTTTCAAACGTTAAGAGAATGAATTTCATGTTTGACCACGGCCTTTTCAATCAGGATATCTCCAAGTGGAATGTGTCAAAAGCAACAGGTATGCTTGCCATGTTCCGTCATACACCATTCAATCAGGATTTGTCCAACTGGAAGGTCGCACAAAATTGTGATATGGGCGAGATGTTCAGGGAAAGCGCCATCACCACATTCCCACAGTTTAAGGTTGGGAAGGATGCAAACACAGAGATGATGTTCTTCGGCACACCTTTCGAAGGCCGTGAGAACGAGCTCAAGAATTCTGAAAACAACAAAGCAAGTATGGACGTCCCCGAGGAACGCCGCACCACGCCAACAGTAGATAAAAGTTTAACATCAAATACAACTACAGCTATGGAAAAAGAAAATAAGAACACGGTTCAAACAATCGACCAAACAGGTAAGCAGCTCGTCATCCTGCCTCCGGCACAGTTATTGGACAGAGCCTTGGATGGAGCAATGACAAATAAGGGTATGTGGCTCAATCAGAAGAGTATCCATTCCCCTCAGATTTATGGATACACTGGTCAGGAGTTTCAAAACACCCTCACGGGATTCCAGCAGGCCCTGTTGTCATTGAACTCTCAGGAGAACCAGTTCCTTACGAACATTTACGCCACACCCAAGGAAATCAAGGAAAATAAGCTCAGGCTGGCAGGCGACGTTCCCCAGAAGGGTATTGTCATTACTTCTCTCGACGGCACCACCAAGGAGTACTTCAATGTTGATCAGATGGAAAAGTCATCTATCAAGGATGCCTATACAAACATTCAGATTTCACGAGCAAGTAATTTCAAGCCCCTGGCTTTTGCCGAGAAGGATGATATTACCCGCAACAAGGAGTTACTCCTGAAAAATCCAGCGAGTGTTGTTATTTTCCGCAAGGGTGAAAGATATACATTGTATGAAGAGTCGGCTTTAAGGATGCAGGAAATCTCCGACCTTAAGACAAACGTCCATCCCAATACAGGTATCGTATATTCATCTTTCGCTCAGGATAAGATGGAGGATTATATAAAGGCTATCTCCGATTCAGGTTTCCGGGTATATTTAACCAACTCCGCATCTAATTTCAAGGGCACCAATATTCATAGAATTGAGAAAAACGCAGTTCGCGATATTGAGAAGTTGGCAGCCAACGAAGGGTTCACCATTGGTAAGGTTACATATATGCCGTCCAACTATTTGCCGACATCTGACACTGTCAGTCTTAATATCACAGGCAAGGAAAGATCCACAACCGACACACTCCGTGAAATTAGTGACATCTACCACAGTGGTTTTGAAGCCCTGTATTCAGACAAGCGAATCGCTGGTATGCAGAAACTTCCGATGGGAGTGCGTGAGTCCCGTAAGTTCTCACAGCTTGCCATCGAGATGGCCACAGGTATCCAGATGCTTCGTCAGGGACTGCCCGCAGTCATCTCAGAGGACAATGTGCCTCTTATCCCGAACTGGCAACAGCAGCTGAGAGAAAACCCCAAAGCAATGCAGCTTCTTGAACAGCACGTAGAAGCACTCACCACAGCCTATGACCGCTCTATGCGCGGTTTGAAGGTTGACTATGACCAGCTTATACCCACCAACAAGAACATTCAGAAACCCGAGCCACTTCGTCCAGAGCAAGGTACTATCAGCCGTACACTTGGTGACTATACAAATCTTGCAGATAAGAACTTTGTTGTCATCCGTGACAAGAAAGACAGATCTGCAATAGTCATTTTCCCGACGGGAGCTTCAACCATTTTCGACAAGGAGACCCCTGGTTTTAACAAGGACCAGATTCATAATGCCCTTGCCAAGGAGAAATACAATCAGGTATATTTCTTCTCGCCCGATGCTTTTGAGTCACTGAATAAACCAAACGAGTTCTTCAAGAATAAGGCTGTTTCAGTGGAGAAGTTGCATTACGGCAAGTTGACAGAAGTCGGCAAGGTAAAAGTAATGGCAGAGATTGAGCGCACCGCCCTTCCTGAAATCGGAATCATTATTCCTTTTAAAAACCCGAAGACCAATAAGCCTGAGCTCTACATCAGGTCAACCGCCGGAGAGGAAGTTACAGTACCCATCCCAAGCAAGAAGGACATTCAGTCGCTTGCTAACACAATAAGTGAGAAGGATCGCGCCGCCGCCAACAACATTCGTATGAGAATTGCGCAGAAATATTTCGTTAAGGCTCAGGAAGACCCCAGTATTGTCTCCGACTATCTTCGTCCTAAGGTTCCCCAGAAGGTGTACGACAGCATAGAGAAGTCCAGTGTCCTCACTGACGAGCGAAGGGATTATTTTATCAACGCCACCATCAACGGCAAGGAATATCCTTACAAACAAATGACCCTAACGGACAAAGCTATCTTCATTGCTTCCGCCAACAGAGGAGATTTCAAGGACGCTATTGTTACCAGAGTCTTCGCAGAAGAGTTGGGCTTGAAGGTAGACAATAAGGAGGAAGTCGAAGCCAAGGTTTCCGCTGGTCCATCCGAGCAGAAACCCGACAATGAACAGGAGAGGGAGCCCGAGGTTGATAATCAGAACGAGCAAGACGACAAGAAGCAAGTCCGCAGAGGTTTCCACAGATGATTTATAATGACAGAGATACGGGCATCAACCGAAAGGCTGACAGCCCGTATTTTTTTTAAATCTCAAAAATTATACCTCGCAAAAATGTTAAATCAAGAGAATATTTAAGAGACGAAGTAAAAACAATTATCCCTGTCTTAACTTTGCACATAGAATATAAATAAATATAAAATACATAGCATATGCAGTACAATTATGAAAACATAAAAGACTTCTATGATGAAGTTGTCAGAAGGTACGTTATAGAGTCCAACCCTTCTGAGAAGGAAAAGAATATGCTTCAAGGACTTCTTGAAGCAAAAAGTCCTGAGGACTTTAGCAAGTGGGTAACCGCATACCCCAAGTCAGATACATCGAAGCCCACAGGAGTTGAGATTCTCCATGATAAGCTTATGGATATTATGCCGTCAGAACTCGAGAATTTCTCCAAGCGTCTTACAGCCGAGCAGTTGGCTATGGAGATGCAAGAGTACGGCAGTTTAGATGAAGGTCAGCTCGCAGACTCTCAGATTTCAAATTTGTATTCATCAATTATGTCAAACAGCATAGTCAATGTAACCAAGCTAAACAACAGCGAGAAGTCCATTTACCGTCAGCTTGACAACGCAGAGACCGTTGCCGACCTTCAGAAGTGGGCATCCGACGTGCGTTACGGCAATGTGCTTCAGTATTCAGATGAAACGTCGTATGAGATACAGGAAAATGTCCGTGAACTTGCGCAGCTTATCTACGATGCTGACGATGACGGTCTTCAGTTTATGCTTGACGAAATACAGGAAACACGATACAGCGACAAGCTCAACACCATCCGTATGAGCCAGCTTCAGAAGAAATTCGACGATATGAAGATGGTTAACCCATCAGACGTTGTCCTTTTCAAGAACAAGGACGGATTTACCATTATTGGTGACGATGCTCTAAAGGTTATGAACTTAACCGGTTGGCCCGCAGGGCTTGTCAGAGACCCTATTAGCGGGAACACAATGTATATGCTCAATATCAACAATGACGGATATGAGGTTCTTGTGAACAAGGATCTTAACCTACGCACCACCCTCTCCCTTGGATATCTTAATATTCTCTCAAACCAGTGGTTCAACAAGACCAACTATGCCTTACAGACCATTGATTACAATCTTTCCCTCGCTGAGCAAGCTAATGTGAACATTCCTACAGAAAACCTAAACATCGGAAATTTTAAGGCGAAATCCCTCAATATCACCGAGAAGACCATGAACGCCATCTCAGAGAGCGGCGAATCACTTGTTATCCGTGATATTCCCGAGAATTTCTATCACCTCGAGGGAACTCTCGTTGTCGCCGACTATATCAATGGAAACAGAAAGACCATTGAGAACCTCATTACCAATGCTCAGAAATCTGCCGTCAAAGAGGAACCTTTTCTCGACAAGCGTGCCCGTGAGAACATCGGAACCTATAAGAAGGTAAAGTCCTCTAATGAGAAGGATATTGTAGCAGTAGAGGATAATAATATTTTCTTTAGCTATGGGGCGGATGCCGAGAAATTGTCAAATAACAGTGCAGCCAATCTGCACAAGACATCTGACGGTATTGTTTATGTAACCGCTTCACGTTCCGACTTGGAAAGCATCCTTGACAATTCAACTGCCGGCAATATACGTCTTGCCAGTGCAGACCGCGATATTGAAGGCAATATCATAGATGTTACAAGAGAGTCCATCAAGATCGATGCCAACAAAATTGGTTCCAGTTCGATGGTTCACAAAAACGACCAAGGTGGATATAGCGTCACCGAAATGCTTGCCAACGGAGAAACAAATGGGCCGATAGTGCTTTCTCCCGAGGACGCCCGTGAATACGAGCGTCTGCGCGCCGAAGGAACAGTCAAGGACAGAACTGATTTCGTTATCAATATGACAGAGAAATACTGTCATCAGGAAATCAAGAACGAAGAAACCATCAATAAGAACCCTGAGGAAAAAACAGGAATCGAACCTGATATGATAACTGCGCCTGATATGCCCGAGAAGGTCTATTATGTCTCTGTAAACTATTTGCAGAATTCCGAGGATACAAGAGAATTCGATAAGTTGGAAGAGCAAGGCAAGTATGCTGAAATGCTGCAACTTGCTTCGGAATACGACAACGGGGACAGTTTGGACCAGAGCCAGGTTTGGGAAAGTCCCAAACAGAACGTAGGTGACGATGTCCTCGACGAGAACAATAACTACGCTATTGTCTACAATAACAGTGTAGGCGGCACTTATGACATTCTCCGTAGAGTTACAGAACAGGACATCCGAGACAGCATAACCCGTTATGGCTTGCAGTCTGATGCCTCAGAGTCTGTAAAGAAGATAGCCGGACATATGGCAAAGGAGGAGTTCGAAAATATAAAGAGAATGCCTGCCTTCACTATGGACAATGGTGAAATTCTCTATTTCCAGTATAACGAGGAAACCAACAAGATTGAGGTCGGCGGTGTGACAAACGTAGGCCTGCACCCCCTTCACGAGTTCGACTACGACCACGAATGTTCCCTTGATGCCAACCTTGAGAACGTTTATGAACAACTCAGCGAGATGGAAGAGTATCAGGCGAAGGAAGAAGAAATCGAGGAGGTTTCCTTCGACAACAAGGAGGACTTGAAGGACTATATCACGAAGTACTGCGAAGAGCATGGTTGGGAGAGCGACCTGAACCACATCGACGTATCAAAGATCACAGACATGTCACATTTGTTTAGTGATGTGAACTCTTATTTTAAAGGTGACATCAGCGAGTGGGACGTTTCCAACGTCACAAATATGGCATTTATGTTCGCCGGCAGCCATTTCGATGATGATCTTAGTGGATGGAACACAAGTAAGGTTGAGAATATGAGCCATATGTTTATGGATTCAAAGTTCAACGGCGACATCAACAATTGGGATGTTTCCAATGTTAAGGATATGTCTTACATGTTCAAACTCTCAAACTTCAACCAGCCCCTTGACAAATGGAATACAAGCAAGGTCGAGGATATGTCGTACATGTTCAATGGTGCCCAATTCAACCAGCCCATTGGCAACTGGGATGTTACTAATGTCAAGAATATGTCCAAAATGTTTTTGGACTCCCTATTCAAACAAGACATATCAAATTTGTTACTTCAAGCGGAGAATACCTCGCATATGTTAGACGGTTCTCTACTTGAAGGGACAGAGTTGAAATCAAAGGACAACCCAAAGGCAGCAGCACCCTACTCGATCCCTGAGGGAACGGAACAAGGTATGGCCAATGAACCTACTCCCCTTGAAGGCTACGGCAAATATTGGAACTTTGTTTCAGCAAAAATCCTCGCCCTTGATCTTGCCGGATATGAAATCTCCCCCGAGGTAAAAGACCTTGCAGTAAGATATTTGAAGGGAGAAACCCTCACCGACGCGGAAAGAGAGCGTATCGAGAAGGAGAACGAGGCACATGCGGACGCAATTGAAAAGGACGGCAAACGCAACTATGTAGACATTACCGCCCGCACCCTCCGTGACCAGGCAGGTCCGAATTTCAATGCTCCTACCCCCAAACGGTCACCAATTCCCGAGTACACAAACAATGAGCCTGCCCCTCAGAAAACAGTTAATCCCGTAGATTTGAAGGGTACATCATACCATGCATATCTTCTTGACAAGTACCTGAAAGAAGCATCAGAGAATAATGGTGTGTGGCTGAACAAATATAAAATGTCAGCCCCAACCTTCGCGTTAAGTAAGAATCCTATACCCGCATATAATCAGATGATTATGTCCCTTAATGCGACAGACAAGAACTACGCTACAAACGTATATCTTACATTTGATGATGCTAAGAGTATGGATCTCTTCCTTCGCAAGGGAGAAAAGGCCGTAGGACTCGTAAATTACAACTCCCGCCAGTACGTGAACAGCTTCCGAGCCGCAGAGGTCATTACGCAAGACCAGTACGACAAACTTCCCAAGGAAGAAAGAAGCCTTTACAAGCCTGCCAACAGGCAGAAGGGTATGAAGGAACTTGTCAGCATGTTCAACATCGACCAAACCACAGCCGCAGAATCTGCCGCAGAAAAGTATAAGGAAATGGTGGCATCCGCTCATCGTGAAGAGCAGATCGTCCCCAAAGACCCGGGACAGCTACTTGAAACCTTCAAGAAGCTTTCAACGGAACGTCCTGACGAGGCAATCTTCATGAACGCCGGTAATTTCTACGAGACATACGATGATACAGCAGAAAAGGTATCCTCTATACTCAACTTGTCCGTCACTAATGATGAGAGCAGAAATTGCAAGGTCGTGTCCTTCCCCGTAAGCAAGTCTCCCGAGATGGTTGCTTTGTTGAACGACTCAAAGTGCAAAGTTTCCCTTTACGATTCAAGTGTTATCAATAATCGTCCACTTATCGATTATCGAGAGGAAGCAATGGACTTTATCAAGAAAACGGCGGAATCCATGGGTGTTAATATTGATAAGATAACATATATGCCCACATCCTATGATGAGAAGAACGATTCTATCCATATCAAGACAAACAACCTGTCAATGAATTCTGAACAGTCTTCAAACATCAAGGACATCAACGATATGTACCGCGCCCTTATAGACTCGACTGATAAATCCGATCGTCTTGACCGTCGTGCTCGTCTTGACTTAAAGCCCGAAGACGCAAAGAAGTACAATGCCCTCATCACAGAGTTGGCATCAGGAGTACTCATGCTTCGCCAGGGTCTCCCCGCCCGTATCTCCGAGGAGAATATGGAACTCATCCCCTATTGGAGACGAGAACTTAAGGAGAATCCGAAAATTATGGAGACCATTGAGAGAAATGTTGATTCTGCATATAAGGCCATTATGCGCCATTATGAAGGACAGAACGTAAACTACTCTGAAATTCGCGACTCCAAGGAAGCCCAGTTCATGCAGCCCAAGTTCTACTCCATAGTGAATGAATTGGCAAGTCTCCCAAAGGCAGAGACCCGTCATGCAGTTATCGTGCGCGACAAGAATACATCTACGGCCACTGTCATTTTGCCCGCCGGTGCCAGTGTTGACACCGACAACGAGATTCAAGGCATGAACAAGAACCGTTATCGTGTTGCCCTCAAGAAAGAAGGTTATGAAAACATAAACTTCTACAATGCCGACGGATATCTCTCGCTCAATCAGCCCAACAATTTCTTTGTTGGAAAGGAAGTCAGCGTAGAGAAACTTCGCCAATACACGTTGGAGAAGTTTATGGACGTAGATGTCAAGGCAGAGATTAAGCGCACTCAGACACCCGAGATACTTAATAACAGATATATTAAGAATGACGAGGGACGTTTTGAGATATACATCAAGCCCGCCGATGGCAAGGCCATCACGGTACTTCCAATGCCGGATATCCTTGATGACTATCTCCGTACATTCAATATGGATGACAAGTCTGCCGCCCAAGATAAGCGTAAGGATATCGCCCAAAAGCTTTTGGATATTGCTCAGAGGTATCCAGAGGCAATCACCGACACCCTCTATCCAAAGACAGACGGTGTTGACCTTAGTAAGATTCAAAGTGCGAACATCACCAAGTCGGAAGATTCAGGGAAATACCTTATCTTTATGGAATCAGAAGGAAAGAAGCACTGTAAGGAGATTACAGAATCTCAATACAAACGCTTATTCCTCGTCGATGATATGAAAGAATATAAGGTAGCCCTCGCTGGCAAGCTGTTTGCACAAGAACTTGGACATGAGGTGTTAAACGCCCAAGCGCAAGAAAAGTCCGAGCAGCAGAAAGAAGCCAAGCCTGAATCAGATGACATTGACAGAGGCAACTCAAAAAACGTCAACAGGGCTGACACCGATGATAATTCAGTGAATACGCCCGATGAATCAGTAGAAACACAATCGGAAAGCGAAGTCAACGAAGAAGACGAAAACAAGCAAGTCCGTCGTGGCGGTCGTGGCCGATAAGAAAAGAGTCACCTGGGGCTTCCCGGGTGACTTAACAAAATAAATTAAAATTAGAACAAAGGTTTTAAATATTGCGTTATGGCAAATACATTGACAAAAGAAGAAAGAGTAGCCTTTTTTGAGAAAGCTGCACCCCTTGCAATGGAACACCAAATAAAATATGGTATTCCAGCTTCTGTCACACTCGCTCAATTAGCCCATGAAAGTGGATGGAATATGAACGCCCAATCTCCTTTTGGTATCAAAACAGACGGGAAAGGACAGAAAGGCGTGGATTATTTTGTAGCACACGATGACACTCCACACGATAAATTTAAAAAATATGACGGAATAGAAGCCGCTTTCGAAGACCATTCACGTCTCTTGGTAAAAGGTAAGCCGTATGTATCGTTAAGAACACTTGGACCAACAGACTATCAAAGTTGGACAAAAGGGGTGAAGAAGTGTGGATACGCAACTGACGATGAATATACAGGAAAACTTAATCATTACATTAAAGATTTCAATCTAACCAAGTATGACCAACAAGCCTTAGAGATAGCAAAACAAAGAGGCGTGGAATGTGGTTATGCCCGGGCGATAGCCGGAGTAAGGGTAACTACCGTAGGTGGTATATCGCTGGATAATATTCAAGGAAGTTGGCATATGCCTCTTGATGGGAATATGAGAATGACAGGTGATATTGGAGAAAATAGAACAAATCATAAGCATCAAGGTATTGATATTGGAGTACCCATAGGAACACCTTTGTATGCGACAGAAAACAATGGAGTAGTTACTTATACAGGAAAATATGGAGGAGGAGGTAATTGTGTAATAATAAAATATCAGAGACCAGAAGGCAAATATTACGAAGTAAAATGCATGCACCTTGATACTATAGACGTAAAAGAAGGAAATATTGTTAATGCTGGTGCTGTTATTGGTAAATCTGGCAATACAGGAGCATCCACCGGCCCCCATCTTCACTTTGAAGTTAGAGAACTACAAAATGAGGATGATAAAGAAGGAAAATTAATCGACCCAAAATCCTATCTCGCCGAAATAGCCGTCCGTGGAGATATCGCTGCTTCACTTAAGAAAGACGGAGTAGACCTTCTTCCTGCCTATAAAGCAGAGTACCACCTTACCGAACAAAACAACCTTCTCGCAGAAGAGGATAAAACAAAGAAGCAGTCAATAATAGACCAGTTAGGACAATCAGCTGGTGGTGGAGACTTAGTTTCCATGTTATTTAATGTTATGGTAAGCAAAATGCTTGATGTGTTGGCTTTAAAAGAAATGATGGATGCCGAAAAACGGAAAAACGGAGATGAAACAGAAATCGCCGCCTCCGACCAACAAAAATACAAAGCAGAGGGAGTCGATGCTAAAGCCGCCGCCCGTATGTCTTCTTCGGAATATGAGTCTCTTAATCAGCAAAACAACCAAAGCCAGACACAACGCGTTGGTATTGTATAATCATTATAATAATATGAACTATGATAACAGATGATTCACTAAAAAAAATAATCGGAGCCATAGAAGCAAAGGTAGAAACCTATGGATTTTCAAATAATGACACGCCATGGTTTGATATAAGGAAGGGCTATCCCACCAAAGGTATCTTTGGTGAAAAGATGGATATTCCTTCCGCTTTGTATGTGTTGCTGAAACCCGAATTCAACGCATACGAATATCCCGTATTCCTTACAGAAAAAGACATAGTCCATATCAAGAAAGATTCATCCATAGACCATGAACCGAGTGTTCTCGAGGGAGAAAGACCTTTCTTTATCCCCAAGGGAAAGTTTATGGTAGAAACCGAAGGGAAGAAAATGCGTGACATTCCCGACAAGTTCTATACAGAATGGACTCCAGAGAAAATAAAAAAATCAAAGGTCACTTTTATTCCTGACATCCCTGAGAAACTCTACAATATCGACCAGACCAACCTCAAGGAAACCCGCCCCGATTTATATGCAGAGCTTACAGCCCAGTCTGAAAAAGCCAAAATGACCGAGCATAACTCCCGGGACTTAGATATGAAGCCTACATACGACACTGTTCTTGACAGTATTGTGTCAGGTGACTTATGGGATTCAAAGATCGAAATCAATCCAGAGGCCGAATATTCATATTACGACCTTTGCAATAGTAAAATAGTTATGCCATCAGTAGAGTCTTATAATAGTGCAGAAACTTATTATGGAGATTTACTACATAATATGTTTCATTCAGAAAAGACTCACTTAATGTTCGACGACAATCCTAAAGAATTTGCAAAAACCAATTTTCAAAGAGAGAATCTTTCGGCAGACTTATCTTCCGCCCTGCTGGGTCTCAAATACGGAATACCCAAGTATGCGGACAAGACGTGTCGAAGTCTCACATACAAGGAGATTGAAAAACTGGCAGACAAAGATTATATTTCTAACTTAATGGCAGAAATTTATAAAATCAATACCTATATAGATACCATTATTAGGAGTCAGACGAGTAAAATAGAAAGAGCAATGAACCCAAGGCCCACCAACGAGCAATTAAGGTCAATGGGGAGACTACTCGTCAAGTTTGCCGAGTTAAGCGAATATGGAATTGAAAAATATCTGGATGAGCCGGATGAATATGAAACAAAATCCATAAAATACTTGGATATAGATAAAAAATTCAGCCGAATAGACAAACTGTACGGAGAATATTGGTCAAAAGAATACCTGCAAGGCTATGATATATCCGACCCGCATCAGCTTAATGAGGCGAGACTGAATTTTTACCAGCGATTGTATGCCACTAAGGAAAATCTAAAAGAAGCACTTCGCAGTCTTGAAGTGTCTTATGGCGAGGAAGCTATAGAACAGCTTAACAAATACGACAGAAGAGTATTGCACGATGTGGTTACACTCCCCTACTCAGTTGTTCAATATATCAATACAGGAACAATGAATCGCAACTACTCTGAAAAAGACATGAATATAATAAATGATTATGTTAAATCATTCCAAGACAAACCAATCGAGGCGAGGATTATACCTAATGGTGGAAGAAGTTTCGCCAGGCTTCCATTGGAAGCCGAAAAAGATATAGAAACCTCATTGTGTGACGTAGAAATTTTCTCTCTTCCCGAATCACTCACCCAAGATAAGCAATCTTCAAAGAGTGAGAAAAACAATCAGGAAGAAAGCAACTCACAGCCTGTTCAAGAGACAGAAGATCAAGAAGAAGAAAGACCTCATAGAGGTTTTCACAGATAATTATTTTTTAACTTAATATTTTTGTATGATTAAAAGTGAAGTAACGGCATGTGGTGTGATAACACGAGCAGCCGAAGTAAAGAAGAAGGACGATGGTACTACATTTATCACGTTCAGCATTAAGATCGACCTCAAAGGTAGGGATAATTCAGAATTTCCTCTCTTTATTAACGTTTCGGCAAAGGGTGGAGAGGATGATATTGCCCAATATACCAAAGGCAAGAAAGTCACCGTACACGGAAATCTTAGCTTCCGCCACAAGGGTGATAAGTTTTATCTCAATCTCAGGGCCAAGGATGAAGTAGAACTTTCTGATTCTGAAAAAGAGGTCAAGATTGAAGGTAAGATATCCTTCTGGGGAAAAATCGGTCCCAAGGGTGTTAGCACGTTCCTCGACAAGAAGAATAGAAGCTACAAGACTTTCTCTGCTTTCTCACAGTCAAAAGAAGGTGAGACCAGCGACTTCTTATGGTTCCGCTTTATGTATTTCCATCCGAAGAAGGAAGACGATAGTATTCTTGTCGCCAACAAGTATGTAGAAATCCACGGAGATCTTCAGCTCAGTTCTTATAACAGCAAATTGTCAACAGACTGTCGTGTTGATTCTGTCAAGGAATGGATTTTGAAGAAAAACCAGGCGGAGAATTAGTCAAGCACAGAAATAGTAATCTTTAAATAAGAGCTTATGGCAAAGAATTATAATGAAATCAAAGAAAAGAGACAAGAGGCAATAAATAATGTTTATCGTCTTTTTGCAGATGCGATGATAAAACGTCTCGAAGAAATGGAGAAGAGTAATTGGAAGAAGCCTTGGGTTCCTGTCGATATACAGTATCCAAGAAACATTAGCGGCCGTGAATATAACACCCGTAATGCTCTCTTGCTTATGTATCTGACAGAAGAAAAGAACTACAAATATCCTCTATTTGCCACTTCCGGTCAAATTAACAAGGAAAACTACTCCGCAAAGGGTAAGGGATATAAGAAAGATAAGGATGGTAATAAACTACCTTTAGTACATATACTTAAAGGTGAAAGCGGCACCCCTGTTTTCTTTTCTGATATGGCTGTATATAAATTAGAAGACAACAAGAAAATCCCTTATAGCATTTACCAGAAGTTATCAGACGAAGAGAAAAAGGAATATAAGGTTATCCACTACCTTGTACCATGGACTGTTTTTAACATCGACCAGACCAACCTCAAGGAAGCCCGTCCAGAGCTTTATCAGAAGTTGACAATGCCTTTTGACCGTAAGTCATCTGAAAAGACCTTGGAAGGTATGTTTAAGTTTGAGCCTATCGACAAGATGATCTCAGACAATTTGTGGCGTTGTCCAATTATCTCAGAAGAGAGCAATCAGGCATTTTTTTCACCAGTGAAAGATGAGATTCACATTCCCTTGAAGGCACAGTTCAAGGACGGCGAGTTGTTCTATGGCACAACTCTTCATGAAATGATTCACTCTACAGGAGTGCAGTCTTGCAAGAACCGAAAGCTCGAAGGTAAATTTAGTAAAGATAGTTATGCAAAAGAAGAACTTGTAGCAGAACTGGGTTCTGCAATGGTTGCGTCCTTTTATGGGTTCGCCAAACATATCCGTGAGGACTCTGCTGAGTATTTGAAAAGTTGGATTGACAATTTGAGAGAAAAACCCGAAATTATCAAATCTGTACTTTCCGAAATGCGCGAGGCTTCCGAATATACCAAAGAAAGAATCAATAAGGTTCAGCTCGCTCTCCTTAAAGAGAATAGTGTTCGCCCCAGTGTCGAGCAACTCCGTGAGATAGGAAGTATCCTTTCTGAGAAAGAGGTACTTTCAATATCAGACTTCCAGAACCATGACAATATAGATTCTCACCTCTCGCTTATCGAGTTTGACGAGATAGGATCAAAGTTCACCAAACTTATCAGCTTAAAGGAAAGTCTCGAAAACGGCAAATACCTTGAAGGTTACGATAAGAACGACGAGAAGCAGGTAAAAACTGCAAAGATGTCAACCGAGCTTGATATCAGCTTACTTGAGCAGAATATCAAGGATTCACTTGAAAAGCTTGCTAATGCCTATGGAGAGGAAGCCGTAATCGAATACAAGAAGTTCGAGATTATGAAAGAAGGCACAGTCAACGAACAGGACCTCCTGAACTTCGGCAAGTATCTTTCTAATCCTATGCGCAGGGAGAATGGCATCGCCTACAATGCTAAGGAAGACGAAGAACTACTCACTCCCAAGGCAAAAGAAGGCTTGCGCTTATTCCTCAAAGCATCAGAAGCCGTCAACGAGTGCAAAGATCCAAGTATTAAAAAGGAACTTATTGACGAGAGAGAGAACGCTTACTATAATTTCAACGAGACCCTCAAAAACGAGAAGAAGCTTTACGGCGAAGTAGCCATAAAGACATACGAGAGAGTAAATGGTCCAACTGTTAAGGATAGAACACCTTTAGGCACATTCGCCATTCCCCAGTGGGCGGTAGAATATATCACTACACGAGACCCAGGAAATCTGACTGACGAGCAAAAATCTACAGTAGACAAGTTCATCAAATCAATCGTTAACGACAAGTATGAAGCTGTTGTAAACTGGGATTTGACAAATGATGAAGATAAGAACCCCGCTTTTCGACTGAACCAAGAACGTCTTGACAAGGAAGATGCCAAGACGGTTCGAATTGAATTTTTCGAAATCAAATATGGAGAAGTTGTAAAGCATGAGGAAGAAACCAAGATTGATGCCCGTGAAGAAGAAGAGGTAGAGATTTCCTTAGACGAGGATGGAGACCTCGATACCAAAGAGAGGGAAACTCTTGAGCCAGATAAAAAGAACGAGGAGAAAACAGATCAAGAAGAAGAGCAAGGGGAGGGGCGCACTAAGTCTCGTAGCTTTCGCAGATAGGCTTGTTGATTTGTTGGACAATATTTTTAAAATCTTCAATGAAAAATTAAAGGGGAAGTTTTAGACTTCCCCTTTTTTCGAATAAAACAAAATCATTAACACACACATCAGTATAGAAGCGATTTCTCGCGCTCTTCATTGACACTTGCAAGAAAAGCACCAGCGGTCTCCTCATTCTGCTCGAGCTTATCCTCGCTGCAGTATGTTGCATAGTTGCTTTTCATCTCTTCTGAGTGATGGTAAATATAATCAAGATTGGTTATCTTACCTTCCTCTAAAAGTTCATCAAGGACTTCTTCATTATAGAATCCCTCAAGTTTCTGTATTACGTCTTCTGCCATATAATATAGTGTTTAAGTTTAATGTCTATCGTCTTGCTCCCATATGAACATCGGGACCATCTTCAGCCTCGAAATGAGCCGAAGCAGCGTTCTGCCGCCCACGTCTCTGCATTTCGTCGTTCATTTCCTGAGTATATTCATCTTCGGGCACATACTTCAAATTCTGTAAGTCATCAACAATCCAGCATCCATATACGCCAAAATTGTACTTGTTGAGATTGATCTCCTTACCTTCCTCGCGCCAAATTGAGGCATCGCCATCCGCGGGGCGAAGGCATCCAAGATTTTCAGCCTTAAGGTCAATACCAATGGAGATCATGTCTCCATCGCCTTCAATCTCAATGACCTTACAGTCATGAATATTCTTAATCTGTTCCTCAGTCAGTCCAATCATGTTGGAGAGGTTCTTGATGTTGTTGCTCAATATCATAACGGGCACCGCCATTACCTGATTGACATCATTGTCAAATTGAACATAACAAACGCCTTTGCCTGGAACGTCGTGGATAAGTACCTTACCTTCAAGAAGGCTTTCCCTCTCGTCATCTGTATAACCATCGAGGTCATTGTAAGACCATACAGGCACAAATTGAACATCTACGCTGCCGTCTTCCTCACGCAAAAGGCATAAACGAGCATACGTCATATACTCTTCAAGCTCCTCTTCTTTCTTCTTCTTTATCTTAAGAGCGATAACTGGAGTGAGCTTGCCCGCCAAAAGATTGTTCATAACAGGAAGGGGAAGATCCTCAATCATTTCCTCTGTCATCCCGAACTGTGCAAGGATACCATAAGGGATATCCGTTTCGCTAAATTTCTCTATTTTTGCCATAAATTCCTTTTATTAAAAAATTCGACTGCAAAGATAGGTAAAGAAATCAGCAAAACCAAATTATCCCAAACTTCCTTCAAATTTTAACATTTTATTGATTGCGCAGTGAGGGTGTATGCATTTTTTCGGTATGGCCACGGGTATCTCCCATTCCGAAGTATGCACCAAAGGAACCTTGTATGATAGCCTTTTGTTCTGACTCCGGCATTTTGTTCCAGAGCTCCACATCATCTTGTGTAAAGAATCCTGGTGCAAGGAGATGCATGAGATCCATAAACCCGAACGATTTGCGTCTCTGTGCCAATTGTTTTTGGCGTTGTTTTTGTCTCTCTTTTTCTTCCCATTCCAACTTTGAGTAATATCTATCAACTATATTTACGAGAATATAGTCAAATACATAAGTAACATTAACATCTTTAATGATTTTCTCCGCACTACAAAATAATTCATTAATAAAATAATCTCTTAGTTTTTCATCCTTGCAAGTTTCCATAAGATTACAGAATAGATGTTTACCTTCTCCGCAAAGAATGTATTTGTATAGTTTTCCAGATTTGTTTTGATTTATAAAAACATTTCCTGTGTTTTTTTCTATACCATATTTTATTGTGTAACCTTTAGAAGAATATGGATAATTTTTCCATACAATCTCTGAATTACAATAAGGATAATAGTCTTTATTAAATTTTAAATTATTAGAATAGTCATAATAACTAAGCAAGATGCAAACATTTCCGTTGCCCCAACACGTCGTTACCGAGATATCTCCAATTTTCTTTGTAGTATTTTTAAATGAATAAATTGAATAAACCAAGCTATGATCCCCGAGAAGAGCATCGGCGTAGAAATTGTAGTAGCTTTTTTTATATTTATATTTTTTCTCAATATTTCGACATACTAAATCATAATAGTAATCTATTTTGTCAGAATTGCCTGGAAGATAATGAGTGTAAAGATCGACTTGAAAAAGCCCATTGTTATTATAAATTTCTATTTGTGCCTTAAGACCATTTATTAAAGTAGAATGTTTACCCTCTTTTGGAGGTACTTTAATTCCTTTTGTTGCCAGTTTTTTAACAAACGAATTAACATCCCCATCAATAGGCACACCCTCAAAGCACAGGTGTTCCTCCGTGCTAACAGTAGTTTTCTTTACAGGTTGTTTTCTCTGCTGTGCCTCCATCGTACCGATGGCTGCGAGCATAATCACCAATAATATTATTATTTTCTTCATAACTTTAATGTTTTTGTTTACAAAGGTATGAAAAATATCCGAAACCTCCAAATTTTTCGATATGTTTTAAAACATAAATTCCATTTTTAGGAGTCGGTATCCTTATAAGCCCATCCAATTATATCTTCCGTCTTGATAAATACATCATCTTTATGTGTTTTCCCTAATAAACGGAACATACCATCATCACCAATTTCCCTACCCATCTTGCCAATATAAACATTACCGTTTGGGTAGAAAACCATTATCTCCTTATCCCTTTTCACCTCAGAGATTCTTTCCTTGTCTTGTACAACGTATAAGTTGCCATCGCCCACAGCCACAACCATTTGTTTTATTTTATCCATAACACCAATATTTTACAAATTAATACTATTTTGAACATCTCTTTTGAACATAAGAATCTTGTCTTTTAATTGAGGGAATCTCTCAGCTAAATTATTATTATTCCTCAAAACCCTTATGCAGAAGTTCCCCAAAGCCCTCTCTTCTATTGACTTAGCCTTTCTTGAAGGCAAACGATTGTTCTGCAAGATATAATCCATAGACATTCTGCATTTCAAGTCAGGATCATTGCCATATTTGCTTCTAATTTGCTTAGGCTCCGTCAACTCAATAATCTTTTCATACACCTCGGGGTTTTTATATTGGAGATTATTCATATTGTAACGCACCTGTCTGCACCACTCATACAACGATCGTTCCTCACTATTTAGACGTAAAGGCAAGCGGTTTCTTTTCTCAATGAATTCAAAGAATTCCTTAACTCTTTTCTCATTAATAATATCATATTTTTCTCCAAACCTCATTTCCTTGAGTTTTGCGTACACGCTAGGGAAATTTTTTGCCATTTCTTCTTTGCTGGACACGAGACAACACCATGTATAAAGAGAATGTTCCTCTTTTACCCCAGATTCAGGAAGTCTTCCATGCTCTTCGACGAAGGCAAAGAACTCCTCTTCTCTTTTTTTTCTTCGTCCATCGAATGAATTCCATCCCATGCTCTCAAGTATAGAGCAAATTTCCCTATATACGGGTCTAAAATTCGCCTTGTTTTTCCACAATCTTCCACACCACTGGTATAAGTTAGACTCTTCCTTGACAGAAGATTTCGGAAGTCTTTTGTTTTTAAGGATGAATTCAAGCAGTCTCTTACCATTCTTTGTAAGTTCCTGCTTAGAAAGCAATTCCTCTATATGTTTTACGTTTATCTCCATATACACTATTCTGATTAACAGATTAATCCATTTTCTCTTTGTATTGTTCAATGAATGTCTTTGCAGTATCTATTGCAATTTCACATTTGCGAGACAAATCCCGATCACTCATAAGATGCAAGATAGAATAGTCCTTAGACAAAAACTCCTTGAACAATTGCGTCGCGAGTCCCCACTGACGTTCCTCCCAGTTGATGGCGTTTTCACAATCGTTTGGTGATATTTCTATAGAATCTTGTTCTTCACCGTTATCGTCAGATTTTAAATAGGAAGGATCATATGCCTTCATTTCCTCTTCAGACATATTAAAATGGAGACCATTTTCTTCCAAAAAAGCGCTCCACTCTTCCAAAGTATTCTTCCCAATATTTTTGAACTTTAGAAGATACGACTTAGGTTCAGAAACAATATCCGCCAAGGTTTTCAAACCTCCATAGACGAAATGCTTAGTACACCTGCATGGCAATCCCAGATTTTCAATTTGCCTATTTAAAGGTATTTTTTTCATAACCGACTTAGTTAATTGTTAAACAATTCAGAAATCCCGTACTTGGCAGCCAAATTCCGGATAGACTCCTTCCACAGAAGCTTTATACCATATATAGCAGCCAAATTATTAGTATTCACAATAAAAGTGCGAAGAATATCTACCGGATAATTACAAGCTTTGACAGGAGTCTTAAGACCTATCCAGATTTCATTTGCACAATCGACAACATCTTCCACTATGTGCATAGATGTAGTCAGATCGATTACAGGCTCAAGGGATACAAATGTCCTGAGACCGTCTTTCTTTGCTTTGCGAAGCATTTCCTTTCGTTCTGTATGAGAAGATGCATTAGGCTCCAACTCGTCATATCCTGTAAGAGTAGTACCTATTCTTAGATTGCCACATGAGGGAATTTTGAGAACCCCCCTGGCCCTCTCAACCAAAGTATCGTAATAGTCAGTACACTTAGTGAGGATGGTTACATTCACACCATAAGACAAGCTTACCAAAGTAGTTTCCATTGTCGCCCCGAAAGTTTCCTTAAGCATTGGATCTGTCGTAAATGACATGAATATACCATGTTCACGAAGTTCAGGAAGATTATTTCTCAGATCGTTATAAAAATCGTTTATCTCCTGTGACACGAAGTCATATCCAGCCTTTAATACAGGCTTGTTCTTGCCAAGCAAATGAACCCATGTTCCTCTTTTGAGATAACAATAAGCACAGTCATTGGAACAACCGTTATAGAAATTCACGGCATACTTGGCGTATTCACCTGCAGCACCAGTCGGTTTATAAATCAGTTTCATAATTGATTTTTTGTTATTTGTAATATCCTCTTTTTTATTTAGACCTTGGGGGGTGCGCCACATTAGCAGCGCATCCCACTTTGGTCACAAGATTTGTTCTCCACCTGTTCTCCATATTCAATTACACATTATTATATAATATAAAAAAGAGAGATTTAATTTTGTTTATATTTGAGTAGAGTGGCATATGCCTCAGGATACAACTCCTGTAAAGACGAGTTCCTTACGACCCTAAGACACCACTGATACAAGTTACGGCACCCCTTGTCAGATGTTCTTGGCAACCTTCCGTGTTCCTTCACGAAATTAGCCAGAGCTTCTTGCTGTTTCTCCCCACGGGACAACTGTTCGTAGGAAAATATTTTTGCCCATGTATCGGCATACTTATCCCGGAGACCATCCTTATTATTTTTGAGCATCCTGTACAAATTGTACAATACCCGCTCATTTGTATTGCAGTGCAAAGGCAGTCTTCCATTTTGCTCAGTAAAGGAAACAAGCTTGGACATTTTCTCGCTTAGCGTAGGATTACCCCATCTCATCTCCTTGAGTTTGGCAACTACATCGGGCAGTCTGTCAGCATACTGAGAAAATACCTTGCCACACCACCAATACAAAGACTTCTCTTCCTTGATGGAATACTTCGGCAAACGATTATTCTCATCAACAAACTCCCAAAACTCCTTAGTACGATTAGCCAGTGTTATTTCTCCGGCGGAGTTTGGAATTGACAATTCCTTAATCTTCTCCCAAGCCTCAGGATATTTTTCTCTTAACTGGTTTCTGTTTTTCACAAACTTCCGACACCAGTTGTACAGAGATTCCCACTCTTTGTCATATTTTCCCGGCAGGCGGTTGTTCTTATTGACGAACCTCCAGAACTCATCAACCATTTTCTTGCGAGGCGAAGAAAACTCAATCTCCTTGCCCTTAATTCTTTCCCAAACCTTGGGATAGTCTTCACGGGCATTGCCAACGTTATTAGCTAACCGGTAGAAGAACTGCTTGACCCTGTCATAATTCTTTGCGCCATATTCAGGAAGGCAAACACCATGTTTGTCTATATAGTCGCAGAATTCCTTTTCACGCTCAGCTCTTCTCTCCTGAGAAGTCATCCATCCCATCTCACGCATCTGCTTCCAAACATCAGGCATCTTATCCTGAATGTCGTTTCTGTTCGCCGAGACTTTTGCACACAGCTCATAGATAGGATATTCATCCTTTTTGCTTTTCTTTGGAAGTCTTTTTTTGTCTTCTACAAACTTCCAAAACTCAGTAATTCTCGATTCAATATTCATAATCACTCTGCCTGTTTATATTCCGCCGACCACGGTATTATGTTTTTTTAAATTCAATTCTTCGAAAACGGGTGGACCTCACGGCAGACCCGCTATTTATAAAACTATTCGAATTATTAATTTAAATTTATCTATTATGAAAAATCATTTTTTTATTTATGAGATTTCCTATGCGAATATCCATTCCTTTACCAGTGAGGGTATATCAAATTTTCAAAGACATAGAATCAACTTGGTTTCCCCTACATAGCAAGACAGAATAGGTTTATTTGATTCAACATCAATAGAAGCCCATAAAACTCCTGATGGAAGTCCTGTCTCCATATATTCTTGGATATTATTATTTCCATCCTCGACATTTAATATATCGCCTTCTGGTAAATAAACAACCATATTTTCTCTGCCTTTTTTGT
>OBLI01001288.1_pt1 | contig 24942 bp, 23 predicted proteins | sample 1519701 | NCBI WGS metagenome assembly OBLI01 (sample SAMEA3663005, study PRJEB22513) | pig gut metagenome | biome: pig gut; feature: pig-associated habitat; material: faeces | place: France | collected 2012
CTCGCCAAGGAGAAAAAGGAGGCGGCTGGGCACTTCGCCAACCTCTATGTGGGAGGAACGTACCCTGAAGCCGTAAAGTTCTTCGCAAAGCAATGCCCGTTCCTCACCATGGGACTCATACAGTACGTAAAAAGCATCAGATAAGGATATGGACTCACTCAGTGACAGGATCACCAACATAATCGAGCACTGGTATCTTTCCGATTCGGCACTCTTCCAGGTGGTCTGCCTGCATGAACTCGTGGAGAATAGCTCGATCGCCTGTCCTGTCAGGTGCGGGCGGCGAAGAATCGAGTACAACCCGGAATTCCTTGAGAACATGACGGACACCGCCCTTGACGAGGCGTTGCGCATGGAGGCCGTGAGGATCATCCTCAAGCATCCCTACGAGCGCAAACCCGACATGTGCTGCGACGAAGCCGCCGCGGCAGGAAGCAACATCACCATAGGCGACAACTACGACTACGGGGCAATGAAGATAGACAGGCCCTCGGACTATGATCTGAAAGGAGGAATGATGTACGAATGGTACGCCAGACGCATCCAGGAGATGCTGCCACCGGAAGATGGCACTCCCCTGAACTCCGGCGACACCGGCAGTTCAGGAGGCTCCGGTGACACCGGCAGCGGCCGGACCCAGGACATCCAGGAACGCCTGAAAGCCAACTCGAAGGCGAACTCGGACCTCTCCGGGCTATGGGAGGAGGATGACCTCACGGCCGCCATGATCAACGGGGTCATCGACTCGGTCAAGGACTGGGGCTCCCTTGCCGGTTCCTTCGCAGAGCAGATCAAGGCATCGACCAGGGCAAGGATCAACTGGAGAACCGTCTTCAGCGGTTTCAGGGCCAGCGTACTCTCGTCAAGAAGGAAGCTTACGCGCATGCGCCCCAACCGCAGGAGCGGATTCCAGCAGATGGGCTCCACAAGAGATTTCGAGACGAAGCTCCTGATCGCCGTGGACGTGAGCGGCTCCATCTCCTCGGAGATGCTGACATATTTCTACGGAGTGGTAAACTCCGCCTTCAAGTACGGTTTCGAGGCTGTCGACGTAATCCAGTTCGACTGCGGGATCAGCATAGTGAAAAGCCTGAAGAAGGCAATGACGGACGTCACGGTCATAGGACGCGGCGGCACATCCTTCACGGAGCCCATACGCCATGCCCACGAGAACGGATATGACGGTCTCGTCATCCTTACCGACGGATACGCCCCTCAGCCGGAAATCCCTGACGGCTTCCGCACAAAGATACTGTGGGTCTGCGAGGACAAGGACTCATACGACACGCACCACCAATGGATGGAACAGTACGGCCGGGTCTGCACGATAGAACTGAAATGACAACATTGAGAAACATTGAATGCGTTCCTCATTTCATCATACTTGCCCAAGAACCCGGCGATAGCCAGGCGCGGGACCACTAATTTCTATTTCGTCTCCGGAAAGAGACTGGTTCAACAATATCCAAACTTATGGAAACAATCGAAAGGCGCAATGTCCTTGCGCTTCAAGGAAAATATTGCAAAGACTGCATCATTTATACGGAGGACGTGGAGGACGAGGCCGTAGGGACCGTCGGAGATCTCCTCGGGAATCCATTGTTCAGGGACACCAGAATCCGCGTGATGCCGGATGTCCATCAGGGCAAAGGCATAGTCATCGGCTTCACCTGCCCCGTCACGTCATTCATCAACCCGCAACACGTCGGCCTCGACATCGGCTGCGGCATTGACCTGGAGCTCTTCGACCGTCCGCTGGACAGTAAGGACTACGCCCTCTTTGAGCACCGGCTCAGGATGGAGATTCCTTCCGGGTTCAACATCAACAGGGAGCGGCAGTTCGAGATGAAGCCCTTCCTGAAGTATCTCCGCCAGGAGCTGAGCAGTGCCAGACAATTCTCCGGCGGACTGGTCAACCATCTGGAATTGACCGGCGAGCGGGAACTGGAAGACTGGATCCGCTCCGTCGGGATGGACAAGGGGGTGTTCTACAAGTCCGTCGGCTCCATCGGAGGAGGCAACCATTTCATGGAGTACGATGAAGGCGACGGCCGTTTCGCCTTCACGGTACATACAGGTTCACGCCATCTCGGACTGAAGGTGTTCAACAAATGGGACCGCATTGCCCAGCGCAATCCCAACGCTCCCGGCTACCTCGTGGACGAGAACCTCAAAGGCTACCTTACCGATATGGTCATCGCCCAGGCCTATGCCCGCTTCAACAGGGAGGTGGTGCTGGGAAAGGCCGCGAAGATCATTCACAAGATCAACGGGGCACGCGTCGAAGGCTACATCAGGACCACGCACAACTATGTCGACTTCCGTGACATGATCCTCCGGAAAGGTGCCATCCGCTCATACGCCGGAGAGCTGATGGTGATCCCGTTCAACATGCGTGACGGCATCGTCGTGTGCGAAGGCCGGTCCAATCCCGAATGGAATTTCTCGGCCCCTCACGGCTCTGGCCGCTGCATGTCGCGGGCAAATGCCAAACGCAACATCTCGATGGTGGAATACCACCGGCAGATGGAGGGCATCTACACGACCAGCGTGACGCCGGAAACCCTGGACGAGGCTCCAGGGGCATACAAGGACACGGACAGCATCCTGGAGTCGCTCGGGCAGACATGCATCGTCCAATACCGCATGTTGCCGAAAATCAACATCAAAAATGCAGAATAGCCATGAACAGCAACTTTATAGACCATATATGCATATTTTGCGCTTCCGGCGCCGGAGGCAACGGTTCGGCCCATCTCCGTCGGGCGAAATATAACCCGAAAGGCGGTCCAGACGGGGGTGACGGAGGACGAGGCGGAGACGTCATCATCCGCTCAGACTCCCGCCTGTGGACACTCATCCACCTGAAGTACACCAGGAACATCAGGGCCGAAGACGGCAAGAACGGCAGCAGGAACACCCGGAACGGAAAGAACGGGGCGAATGTCTATGTGGACGTTCCTGTCGGCACGGTAATCAAGGATTCCGAAATGGGAAAGGTCCTGTTCGAACTCGACAGGAACGGGGAAGAGCGGATCCTCTGTAAGGGAGGGCAAGGAGGCCTCGGAAATGACAACTTCAAGTCGCCTACCAACCGGACGCCAAGGGAATTCACCTTCGGGGAGCCCGCACAGGAGGGCCGGTTCATATTCGAACTGAAGATACTGGCCGATGTCGGACTGGTAGGACTGCCGAACGCCGGCAAATCCACGCTCCTGTCCGCCGTTTCCGCCGCAAGGCCCAAGATTGCCGACTACCCGTTCACCACACTGGTCCCCCAATTGGGGATCGTTCCCTATCGCGGAAGACAATCCTTCGCGATGGCCGACATTCCAGGCATCATAGAAGGTGCCCACGAAGGACGCGGGCAGGGGATTCGCTTCCTCAGGCATATCGAACGGAACTCGGTGCTCCTCTTCTGCATCTCCTGCACGGACGATGCGGGTCAGACATACCGGACCCTGCTTAAGGAGCTGCAGGCGTACAGCCCCGAGCTTCTTGACAAACGGCGCGTCGTGTCAATCACAAAATGCGACTTGCAGGACCCTGCAGAACTGCACACTAAGGAAATCCGCCGGGCATTGCCTCCAGGACTTCCGACAGTGTTCATATCGTCGGTAACCGGATCGGGAGTCAATGCCCTCAAGGAAGAACTGTGGAAAGCCCTCAATGTGAGCGGACAGCAGCAGGAACATCAATAAACGTCGGGAACATGTGCAATTGCAAGCATTCAGAGGAACATGGCAGACTGATGACAAGAGGAGTCACCCGCCGTAACAGGGACAAATACCTTCTTGATGTCCTGTCATACGCCGTAGAACACAAGGAAGAGATACTTGCGGATGACGGCTCCTATATGACGGAGATTCCGACCTGCCAATCAGGGTCATCCCTATCAGGCAAACTTCTGTTCCCCGTCGGCGCCATGCTGGAGTGCTGGGAGAACTGCCCTGATTTCCACTTGGATGACGGTTCTCTCGTGGTGTCGTTCGGCGGCGGACTCTCCGGTCTATGTATCGGAGAGAGCGTCAATCTTCAGACTGGAGATGTAATCTCCCATAAAGGAATGACCAAGAACGGGAAACCGATGAGCTGGCAGCATCTCGCCAATGTCTCCGCTCCCTTCCGGACAAGGGCTGAGCGCCTGTTCCGGTCCGGAGTGACACCGAAAGACATCAGCAGGATAAAGCCTATCCCCCGCGAGGTCATGACATGCCGGAAACAGATCAATGTCAGATGATGACGTGATCAATGCTTCTCATAGTGCAAGCGCAGGTTATCTATCCTGCGCTTCATTTCTTCACGGACGGACTCTGGAGAGACAATCTCAAGATAGCCGTATCCCAACAAAACGCTGTACAGCTCGTTGTTGGGCCTTACCGTCAGACTGACGTAACCTGTTTCTTTCTCGATCCAGACCTCCTGGCTCGGATGTATCGGTTTCGTGTTCATGCGATACCAGTCGTATCTGGACCTGGTATCATTAAGATCCGCCCTCAGGACCACGGTCACCGGCTCTTCGTCGTATCTGGAGACCCCGATGATGTCTGAAAAGAACTTTTCGAAATCTATGTACCATTCCTTGTCAGGAGTGTTGAGTTTCCTGAGGTTCGACCTCATCCTGGCCGTGTCAACCATTATCTTTCCGCTTGGCGGAACCTCAATCCTGTCTATAGCAAGATTCCTGAGGCCGGGATTGTCCCTGACGCCGTTGTTGTCCTTTATCCTGTATGCCCATCCCAGAAGGTACCACCTGTTGAGATATTGTTTAAGGTACCAAGGCTGAAAATCAATCTCCTTTACCTCCATGTAGGCGGCATTATACTTTAGGCACAAAGGATGTCCCTCGCGGATATGACGGTAAAGACTCCAGAGCAGGTCGCGATTGCGCAGCCGGGGATTGCTCTCAAAACTGATAATCTGCTGCATCAGCCGTCCATTTCCCTCAAACTGGCGCTTCAGCTTCTTGATCACGCCGTCCACGCTTACCAGACCGCTTATAGACTCCAGAAACTCAAGGGTATACTCGAGATCCGCATAGCTCTGACTGGGAACCAGGGTGCCGTTGAATGTCTTGGACTCACGGGCATACCTGTATCTTACGGGTCTCCCCCGCTTCTTGTCAATCCGGACCCCATCCAGACCAGAAAGGAATTCAAGGTCCTTATATATGGTAACCCTGGAGACGGTTTCCTGTCGGCCGCATTCTTCGGAAATGCTTTTCTCACAAGCGGAGATCATGTCTTCTATGGTGCTCCACTCCTCGGAGCAAAGAAGGTTGTCCAGGGTGCGATACCTCAATGTTGCATTCTTGTTTGTCGGCATAAGCGCATCTGTAAATGTTAGATTTACAAATATAATCGAAGTTCCGTTGAAATCAACAACTTGGACCCATAATTTTCAAATAAATTTTTTTGAAAATAACAATAACAATATATTTGCTTCGAGCCGTAGAAGCTCCTTAAACAGCAATGCAATATGATTAAAGATTACCCAAAAATCAATCAAAAAGAGTATGACAATCTCCGCGCCTTCGCCTTCCGCACCGCAAAGAATACGCTTGAATATTACAATGCAAGTGATTATTCATGGATAAGCGATGAAGACATAGATGACGTCGTAAGTGATGCCGTCATCAAGGTCCTTGAAACCTTCGACGCCACGAAAGGATCTTCTCTCCGCACTTGGACAAGCCGCATTGTCCGCCAGAAGGCCATCAACTTCCTTCACTCTCGTCATGAGACATCCGGAATCACCTATCTTACGGAAGAAGATGACGAAATCGAAATCCCGGAGCTCGCTGACAATGTAACCGCAGAGGACGAAGTGATTTCCTGGGAGACCTCAAAAAGGATAGATGACGTCCTGAGTACACTCAAGTGGGAAGACCGCACTGCGTTCACAATGGACCGCGACGGTTACACCCGTGCAGAGACGGCAGAGTATCTGAAAATCTCAACTGAAAACACCTATACAAAACTTTGCCGGACCAAACAGAAGATTTCAAAATATCTTGCCGCATAATCGTTGCAGGTTACGTATACACCCAGGATACAATGCTATCCGGAATTTATACATGGCCGTCAAGTGTTCCAAATATCTGTAATGATCTTTCCTACCCATGCCGGAGGTATAGTAATGTCGTGCCAATATTCCTTCTCGGGGACGGTCCTCAAGTGTTTGCGAATGATCCTCTTTTTCTCCGCATCTATCATCTCCGCAGTGAGAAATCTGACAGCTGATGCAATGTTCTGCATTGTCTCGTTTTTATATCCGAACATCTTTACCTCGTCAGTATGGTTGAAGTAAATCTTTCTTGTTGACGATAGGCTAATCTTTCTCGGAGCACCGTCCGTCAGATATTTCAGGTCGGAAATTCTCATGGTCGTGAGACCAAGTCTATACGCCGCCTGATCTCCGTAAGGGATTATGCGTACCTTCTCTTTTTGGGCGAAGCACTGCGCAATCATTTCCTCTGAAGGAAGAACCACCCTCATGCTATACTTCCCTTCAATTTTCGGATAGCAGTACACTCCCCGCGCGATCCTTACGACGAATCTTTCCTTCACCATGCCGTGCAATGCAAACCTGACGGCCTCTGGGCTCTCCAACCACGCGAAGTCGTCAAGAAAGAAGATTCTTCCTCGCTCCCATGAACTGATCCTATCATGGATACTTTTAGTCACTCCTTCCATTTGTTCGGTTTTTACTAACAAATATACACTATTTTTGTTAGTAAATACAAAAAAAATTAATATAATAGAAGCATAAAAGAAATAATAAATATTACACAGGCTGACAGCGCCGCTCCATCATAACTCAAGACAAACCTTACGGAATTTCCGAGGGACAACAACCCCATGAGAATCCATTCTGGATAAAGTCAGTGGACGACGTTACGGAAAATCCGATTCTCAAGGAATGTATAAAATAATGAATCAAGGGAGATTCAGGGCAAGCACCATTTGGAATTCTTCCTGAATGAGAGGCAGAGACTTTAGAAGATCTTCGAACCACTCCCCTACCATACTGTAAGAGATAAACGAACAAATTGAATGATGATGAAGACCCGGGTACCGGTTCAATCCGCAGCGGAAGAAACAATGCCTGCCAGGACAAACGAGAACATACTAAAGACTCCAGAAATTCATTAAATCTGTTAGGAAAAACACTGAAATACTGCTCTGAAATCCAATGGATTTCCACATACTTACCATAATAGGCTGAAAGTCAGCTTAATCCGGTTTCATACAAGTTTCTTCAAAGATATCATTCAATCCGTTCGGAAAATAGGAATATAAATAGGCCGCAGACACATATGAAATTGGAAATTTCGGCGGTCATTCAATTTGTTCGTATAATACCTTATAATTATTTACGTCACTTCGTTATTAACGCAAATAATTCATTTCTACGCATCATACCATATTTTTTACGTTAATAACTCTACCTTCTATAGGACTGTTCCTTGTAGGTAATCATTGCAAACATCTCACGCATGCGGTCCTGAAGCCTGTCGCCGTAGACCTTGCCGATGTCTTCGAAGGTAAGGTTGGTCGCGATGATGGTCGGGAGATTGTTCTTATAGCGCTTCATCAGGAATTCAGCAAGCGGATAGCGGATTTCACCGAAGTCGTTGTAGGTTGCCGGTTCAACTCCCAGATCATCGAGAAGAAGTATCTCATTCTGACAGTTCTGCGGGAATGTCCTGTTCTGGCGGTAGCAATCATATACGACCTGCGCCTCATAGTATGAAGCCTTCATTCCGAAGAACTGCTTGAGAGATCTGAGCATGGTGGTCTTTCCGTTTCCGAGGGTCCCGCACAGAAGCAGTCCCCTCTTCCTGGACTCATACATCCACTTGACTACCTTGTCCACCTTTGCAAGGGTTCCTTCATCCAACTGCAGTTCCATGTCACGACTCTCCACCATGGCACCGTATATGCCCAGCAGCACTGCTGCGCTCTGCTGCTGCGACTCTGGAAGCTTGACAGGAAGCCTGTCCGTCTTCGGGATGTTCTCGGAAGCCTTCTTCATGTACTGCTTCGCGAGCTGAATGGTCCTCTCGTCCATAATAACAGTCTGTTGAATTAAAGTTCCTCAAGTTCCTGGTTGTCAAAGGCATCTGCGTCCTTCACTCCGAGCCTGCCCTTTGAGACAGGAGCCGTTCTAATGTTCGGCTGCGCATACAGGCCCCCCGCACCCGGAACATTGGCTGCGGCTGTCATGTCAATGACAGACTTCGGACTCGGCATCTTCACACCGTCAAGGAGATTGCGTAGCGACTTCACGACATAGCCCTGAGGCTTGAGAGCCTGCTTGGCCTTGGACTTTATCTTCTCAAGGAATGCCTGAAGTTCATAACCTTCCTCCTTTACACCGAGGAAGAGAGTGAGGTTGGATCGGATCCCCCTGTTGTCGAAGCCGAAGTCGTTGACCAGGATCTTGATAATCTGCGGGTCGAGCACGGCAGTTGGATCCTTGATAATCGTAGGCTTGAGCACCTTGCTGAAGGTGATGCCCACGATGGAAGGCCTTCCCTTTCCGGCGGTCTTCTCATACTTAGGCTCATGGACTACCTCGAACGGGCACTTCTCCTTGATCTCTTCCTCCGCAGGGATGATTACCCTCCTGATAAATCCGGTCGGGTTGTTAACGTACTTGTCCTGAAGTCCGAGGATACCCTTTATCTTCTCGAGAGAGAAATACAGAGGCTCGCTCTGGTTACTAAGGATCTGGAAGAGACGGATGGCCACCACGTCGTCGAGATTCTTGGCTGTCAGGAGATTATATCTAGTGTACCCCTTACCCATGTCAAGTATCTGTGACCAGGTGTCCTCTCCGAGCTTCACCGAGACGATGCCCGGCTTCTGGTTCACGTACACTTTGTCGAGAAGGTGGTATGATGCGAACTGGTACTGGGGAGTCCCGTCCGAGTAGGTCTTCGGGTTGCCTTCATCGTCAAGTACAGGAGCCTCGACGGTATGGTAAATCTTCATCAGTTCAACGGCTGCTTCCTTAGCCTTTGTATAATTCGTTGTGTCATCGGCGTTAAGGAGATTCTTTACCGGAATGTCAATCATGGCGAACTTCTCCTTGTACTTCTCACCGAAGTTAAGCTTGTGGATACCTAGCGCAGCGTCTATGGTATACTCCTGTGCAACGGAGATAACTTCCATCAGGAGACGCTCTCCATACTTGGAGAGGGAACGGCTTGATGTGGAGAATATATATGAACTGTATATGTCGCGAGACTGGAGAGCATTCTTCTGCTCCCCTGCCTCATACGGAGAATCATTCAATCCGTTCGGATTCATTATACCCGTTTGTTTATTTACCGACTTCATCATTCAAACCGTCAGTTTAATATCATTCGATAAGTTCGGAAATCACCTTCCGATTGATGTAACTAGTTGATTATCAAATGCGATTCAACTCAAGAAAAACAGATTATGATAATAATATATATGATTATTGAAGGATAATCATTGATTACTAAACCATTTAATATCCGCTATTTTTGAAAGTATATAATCAGCAACTTCAACTGGACCTATTTATTTCCCTTACAAATATATGTTGAAATTTCCGAACAACCACTATTTTTCAGTTCTTTTTTTATTTTCACAACAAATATTGTGTAATATTGAACTAAAAAGAGGGATGATTTTGTTCGAAAAAAACGAACTCACGGACTTTTCCATAACCACGTTTTCTGTAAATCACTCATTATATCTGTTCGTTTAATGCACCATTTTGATGTCAGGATTTTGGATTATTAACATAAATCGCTGAAATTCTATCCTTTATGTATCCATTGAATTTATCATTAATTTTGTTCGGTTAATAGATGAAAATAATGCTTCTCAGTAGTGTGTGTGGCCCTTTAATTTATATCATTCAATTTGTTTGTTTATTATAATCCGAACAAAAAATAGGGTTCCCGATATCGGGAACCCTATTGTATCAGTTGGGAAATGCGGTCTTTACTCGCCGTATTTCTTAAGCACGTCCTCGACTGCTTCCATTAGCATGTCGTTAAGGCTTGCCTTGCAGTTCATGTGCTGGACCTTGATGAGCTTTGCCTTTGTCTCCTCTGGGAGATAGAGACTGAGCTTTACTTTGGAAACTTCGCTCTTTGGTCTTCCGACATGTCGAGGTGTAGCAGATTCAGGTGCGACACTCTGTACCGGTACTTGAACCGGCAGCCGCTCTGGTTCGATTCTTCGCTCGGGCTCGCCGGCGGACCTCTGCTTAGGAACTCCGATATTGATTGAGGTCGTCTGTTTCTTGACGAAATCTTTTATAATGTCTGCCATAGCTTTATTTTTCTAGTTATAACGTTATGTTCCCTATTTTTCCATTCTAAGGAGGATCTCCTTCGCGACTTCCTTGTAGTCCTTCGCTCCCCTACCCTCCGGGTCATGGGTGAAGATGTCCCTGTGCATTGAAGCCGACTGGTTGAGTTTGGTGTTCTTCCTGATGTAAGGCTTGATTACGTACGCACCGAACTCCTCCTCTATCAATGAGATATATGACTTGTTGATGGTGTCGTTCTCGACTCTTGTGATCAGACAGCCGAGGAACTTCAGGTAAGGGTTGAGTCTCTCGTCGTTTATGATCTCGTTGTACACGTTGATAACCATGTGCATACCGTCGAGTGATGGCTGGTCAGGTGTAGTAACGAGGACGATGCCGTCAGCTGCGACCATCGCGTTGAAGATGATTCCGCCCAGAGCAGGAGGACAGTCCACAACTATGTAGTCGTAGTTGTCCTTGATTGGGGCAATGAGATCCTTGAGAAGGTATACCTTGAGCGAGATTCCTGCGGTGTCGCTTTCGAAATTTGACAGCTTGAGGTCTGCAGGTACGAAATCCACGTTCTCATAGCGGCTCGGGAGGATCGGAAGCGGATTGAGCTTCGGCCCGATGAGGAACGAGTCCTCGATGGTGTTGTTCCAGATGCCTGACTCGTACCTATTGTCGTATGATGACACCATTCTTGTAAGGTTGGCCTGGCTGTCCAGGTCTATGAAGAGCACCTTCTTTCCTATCATGGACCAGAGGATGCCCACGTTGAACGCGGATATGGTCTTTGCCACGCCGCCTTTGTTGTTCAAGAAGCAAATAACGTTTCCCATAATTCCTTTTTCTATTGCTTCTGCAAAGATAATAATTATTTTCGTTAAAAACTCTATTGTCGCTAAAAACTTAAATAACTTTTCTCAATTAATAACGAAAATAATCCATGCTACTTCATTACGCACAAATATATGGAGTTAAAAACGCAGTAGAGTTAATAACTCATAAACGAATATTGCGTTAATAACTTAAATTATACGCCTCTTTAAATTTTGTTAATGTCATGTCAATACTATGTTTTACCTTCTCAGTTTTTCGGACTTGCCCTCTTGTGATTTAATCCTTTTCTTGCCCCTGAAAAACCTTCGCGTAGACTAGTGTTCATTTCTCTTAGTTCTCCTAATTTCTCGCGTTATTAACTCCAGTTGTTTAATGTACTCTTTACATTTAACTATACTAATATTTTGCGTTAAAAACCCCAATGTAGTCAAAAACGCAATAGAGTTAATAACTCTAATAATATTAAGTTGTTCATTTCTTTAATTCGAAATGATGTGTAAATTTATCTGAGAATATTTTATAGATTAAATTGCGTTTATAACTCCTTAGGAGTTTTTAACGCAATTAACTTCTAGGAATCAGTTCCTGCGCGTAAACCCCATTCTCAGTTATGATGCAGGCAGTAGATCTTTGTTGGATTTTATATTAATAATTACTTTCGTTAAAAACTCTAATGTAAGCAATAACGCAATAGGGATAATAACGCAAAAAAATAAACCGGGGAAGAGTTTTCGATAATTGATAATATTTTACGTTAAAAACGAAAAATAGTTGTTAGAGTTATTGGCGTTAATAACTCAAGATATTAAATTTATTATATGAATGTGGAATGATGCATGTGGAACGAATCTGACGAGGACCTATCGGGCCATTATGTCTTAATCTGGACACCTTCTGTCGTCATTCAAAAAGTTGTCCCTATAGAATTTGATATTGGGACTTTTCTTGTGGCCTTGTGTTTAATAAAGATAACACATAATTATTGCGTTATTGCAGTTAATAACGCAAAGAACTATGCGTATACGTATAAATATTATTCTTTGCGTTAAAAACACATAAAAAACGACATTTGTATCTCTGCTAATCTTAGTCGGTGATAATCTTGTCAGTTTGACTTTAACTAGGGTAGAATAATTCCTGAGAGGGGGTGTGTCTTGATGCGCAAATAAACTGAGTTTAAAACTCCTAAGGAGTTAAAAACGCAATAGCGTCAATAACGCAAGAAACATGTAATATCATGCCGCGTATAATTGCTTGCGTTAAAAACGAAAGATTTAATTAAGTTTTTCGTTCCATGAAAGTTAACGTTGTACCTTAGTTGTCTGAAGAAAACAGCACCCATTGCGGATAATCGAATTCGTTGTTCAATGCGTAGATATTACACATTCTTCTATGTATGTAAAAATTACGCATTATCTTTGTGCCGTTAGCCGTATTATGATATTATCGTAGCGGAATTAGTTATTTGTATGGACATTATAATTGACAGGATATTATGGTGTCAGTGAAAGGACAGTATACTTATGAATATCCACGTCCGTCAGTTACTACTGACTGCGTAATTTTCGGATATGACGGCAAGGATATCAAGGTCTTGCTTGTTCAGAGGGGTATCGAACCTTTCAAGGGAATGTGGGCGTTTCCTGGAGGATTCCTTCAGATGGATGAGTCTGCCATTGATGGTGCAAAGCGCGAACTGCAGGAGGAGACAGGACTTGCTGATGCCTACATCGAGCAGTTCCACACTTTCAGCGACGTTAACCGTGATCCTAGAGGCAGGGTCATCACCATTGCCCACTATGCGCTGGTAAAGATCTCCGACGTCAAGGGTGGTGATGATGCGGCTGACGCCAAGTGGTTTTCGATAGGGGAGATTCCGCCCCTCGCTTTCGACCATGACCGCATCCTCCGAATGGCGATGAGCTGTCTGAAGGTGAAGATTCACTTTGAGCCGGTCGGTTTCGAACTTCTTTCGGAAGTATTCACCATGCCGCAGTTGCAGAACCTTTACGAAAGCATTCTGAATGTGCGTTTCGACAGACGCAATTTTACGGCAAAAATGCTGAAACTTGGCATTCTGGAAGGTACGGGAGAACGCTCTGTCGCAGCATCCAACAGGGTCCCGGAGAATTATCGCTTCAACAAGGACAAGTATAACGAACTCAAGTCGAAGGGATTCATACTGGAGTTCTAATAATGGCTGGCCGGTTCTTTCAAACAGTCCTGATTGATATTGAGTTCGGCAGTCAGTTTCAATACGAGCCTATTATCAGGCATCTGATATGTGTTTTTTGCGTCCTAATGTGTATATTTACGTAAGAATGACGTTTACTTGCTGTATATATGATTGAACCCCAGAATATGTTGATATGATTATTGATAGTGAATTGTCAAATCTGGTTATAGTGCCGGACGTGCACGGACGAAGGTTTTGGCGGGATGCCGTTGGTGGGCGAGAGGGAGATAAGATTATCTTCCTTGGAGACTACGTGGATCCGTATGGATGGGAGGGAATCTCTCCCGGCGATGCGTATGAAGAGCTGTTGGACATCATCGCATTCAAGAAGGAACATAACGACGTCGTACTGCTGCTGGGCAATCATGACCTTGGCTATCTTGATCCAGCAATATGCTCTTGCCGCAGGGATTATTGCCGTGCCGGGATACTGCGGGAACTGTTCGAGGCGGAACTGGATTTGTTCGATATAGTCCATGTCGAAGAAAAAGAAGGCAGGAAGTTTTTGTTTACCCATGCCGGAATTGCAGAAGACTGGGTCAGACTTCACGCGGACATTGCCGGTAGTCTGGATGAATTCATGCCCGAGCGTCTGAATGGACTGCTTCACGGGAACCTGTCCGAACGCGGAGCTTTGTTCCGGTCACTTGCAGATGTGTCCTGGTTCCGGGGAGGTCCTGATGAAGTCGGCAGTCCGGTCTGGGCAGATGTCAATGAGTATCTGGTGGGGGAATATCTTGTGGAAGGATATACTCACATCTTCGGTCATACGTTGCACGACGGCGGACCAGTCAGTGTGAGCGACAGCGGTTTCTGCCTGGACTGCGCACGTGCTTTCACGCTGAATCAGGACAATGAGTTTGAAATGCTATAATATTATGAATCAATATGTCTGAGACAGATGAGATAATCGGCTCTACGGAACCGATGGAAAGCGAAATATTGTCCGACAATCTGCAGCTCATTGTCGGACACCGGGAGTATATATACAGGCATCGGGAGCTGTTCTTTTCGCCGGCGCCGGTTTCGGTATATGGCATAAAGGGGCCGATAGCCGTCGGCACCCTGCTGAAGTTATGGGAGCAAGGCGACGGATGGCTATGTGTCAAGTGTGACGACTGCGGGGAAGATGCCTGCATATATTCATTTGCAGGAAATCCGATGACCGGGACGACGTCCGTCAGTTATCAATGTTGCCATTGCGGGGCAGGCCGGCAACATGTGAGGACCGGCAACTTTATAGATAGGGCAAGAGCGCTTGGTAAAGCAATTGAACGATGTCAACATGGGCAGGATGATGTGGAAGGAATTCCATTTGAGAAACTGATCACCCTGCTGCAGAAAATGAAATGATCATCGGGCACCATAGGCCTGACATAAACGAAAAACGTGAAATTCTTAAATTTCTGATTATTTGCTGTAAGAATCACGCGTCCGAATTGTATAGTATAACGGATACGAGTGGTTCGGAAAAGACAAAAGAAATAATACTGAGATATGATCGGTGCGATAATCGGAGACATCGTGGGCTCTCCTTATGAGTTCCACAACATCAAGCGGACGGATTTCCCGCTATTTCAGACATCCAGCCATTTCACGGATGACACGATGATGACTTTGGCCAATGCCAAGTGGCTGACGGAGGACCATATGCATTCTCCGGCCGGGCTTGTGAGACTTATGCGCGAGATTGGCCGTTCTGATCCCTACATCGGTTATGGTCCCACGTTCATCGAGTGGCTCTATGTGCCTGACGAGTTGGCGGTACCATACAACAGCTGGGGAAATGGCGCGGGAATGCGTGTGAGCCCGGTGGGATTGTTCGCTCATTCAATGGAGGAATGCCTTTATCTTGCAAAGATAAGTGCGGAGGTAACCCATAACCATCCTGAAGGCATAAAAGGAGCCCAGGCCATAGCCTCAAGCGTATTCATTGTTCGGGAGTCCGGCGACGCATTCTCTGAAGATACCAAGTCGCGAGTCAAGACATTCGTGGAAGAGAAATTCGGATATGATCTTGATTTCACCATTGACGAGATTCGTCCAGGATATGGTTTTGACGTTTCCTGTCAGGGCAGTTGTCCGCAGGCTATCAGGGCATACCTGGAAGGAATGGACTTTGAAGATGCCGTCAGGCTGGCGGTTTCCATCGGCGGAGATTCTGATACCATCGCCTGTATGGCTGGAGCAATCGCCGGAGCTGCAGGACAGATTCCAGAAGACATCTCCCGCAAGGCGTATGATATTCTCTCCCCGGACCTTCAGATGATTCTGGACAAGTTTGAGCATTCAATCAAAATGCAGGAAGTGAAGACCAATAAAAATGAAGCAGAACATGGATCCTGACCAATATTATGAAGAATTCGAACGATGAATCTCAACCGCAATGGAGGTGGTCATCCAAATCAGCAACATTTACGAAGATGGTTGTCATAAGATAAGTCGGGCAATGTACAGCTCGTTGGATACGGCTGTCACGATTCTCGGACAAGCCGGAACTCTGGACAAAAAGGTCAATTCCTTCTATGAGAAGGGGTGTGCCTATTTGAGAATAATCAGGCCGGGAATATTCACAGTGACATAAGGTGCCAGATTAAGGCATTCTGTTGAGCTATATTTGACGCAATAGAAGAGAGGACAGTATTAGAAAATACATGGTATGCTGCCTTGCCGGGTATAGAGGCTGGAAGGGAGCGAAGTAATATTTAGGGTGTCGGTGAAAGAAACTGATAAGTCTCCGGTATAATAAGTACAAAAACAGAGCATGGGCAGGAAAGGAACTGCAACAAGATAAAGTGAAACAGAGAATATGGTTGAGTTAGTTACAGACAGGCTGGTGATTGCCACACCAGGAGAAAGTCATATCGACGATGTCTTCCGGATAATGAGCACGCGCTGTCTTGCAGAGCGGACCGGGTTCAAGAAAATGGATGACGTCAGTGAGGCTGAAGGCAAAATCCGCTGGGCCATGCGGACAGACAACATGCTCATCATCTCAAGGAAAGATGAGGATAACGTGATAGGTATCATCATCCTCACCCCGAAGGAAATCAACTTGCCGCAGGGAACACTTGTGGATTATGAGATCTGCTATTTCATTGAAACATCTTTCCAGGGGAATGGCTACATGACGGAGGCATTGGCCTATATAAAGGAATATCTTTTCAATGTCAGGAAGGCGGACAGGCTCACAATCTATCTTGAGCCAGACAACGGACCGTCAAGAAAGGTGGCCTTGGCGGGAGGATTCAAGTTCAGCCACGTTGAGAAGGAGGCGGGATGCAGAAATGACGGAACGATGACGGATCTGGAGTTCTATATCCTTGACAGACAGGATTCTCCAAAAGATGCTGGCCCATGCACGGACAATTATCTCAACAGGCAGAAGTGGATAAACGAAGGTGGCGTACTTTTCCCGATTCCGGGTTCCGCGACATTGCTTTCCACTCCGGGGAACGGCGTATTCCGGATTTACGTCGACGCCAGGACGGGCCACATCGGTCTCGAAAAGATTGCGGAATCTTTCATCGTCAATTTCAAGGTATATGGAACTGAAGGGAAAGCCATCAACGACCATATAATCCATACATGGAACTCTGACGTGTTCCAAAAGTCGGGCAAGAACCTTGGTGTCATCTTCAACGGATTGAAGGGTACGGGCAAGACCATCGCCGCCAAGCAACTTTGCAACAGGCTCGGGTTGCCTACCATAGTCGTTTCGAAGCCTGTAGACGGATTGCTTGAATTCATCCAGGCGCTCAATTTCGAAGCCGCCGTCCTCATAGATGAGGCAGAAAAGACTTTCGATGAGGAGTCGGAGATCCTGCTGAAAATGATTGATGGGGTGTACAACCACCGCAGGAAACTGTACATTCTGACAACGAACGAACTCACGCTGGATGATAACCTGATCGGACGTCCGGGCCGTATACGGTATGTCAAGCAGTTCGGAAATCTTGAACTCGATGTCATCAATGAGGTAATAGAGGATACCCTGGAGGATAAGTCATTGGCCGACGGACTGATAAGGCTGGTAAACAGCCTTGAGATTTCGACCATTGACATTTTGAAATCCCTTATTGAAGAATGCAATATCACAGGGCGGATTCCGGATCCGAATCTGTTCAATGTGCCTCTGTCAAAACTCAAGTTGCGCCTGCTGCGCTTCAGTGATCTTGACGAAGTCCGCTTTGAGGATGTAGAAAAGTTCATTGTCGAGAATAATCCGGAGTCAATGCCGATTGAGCAATGGATGGATATAAATAAAGACGACGGCAAGGATGACATCACCTGGCAAAGTTTCATTGAGAAGGAATTCAAATGTGACATCCGCAAGGAATCTGTTTCTTCTCGAGATAGCGTTGTCATAAAAGGGGGAAAACTCGGGTATCATAAGGTAATTACTGAACCGGACAAGTATGGTTTCTTCAGCTGGGAATACTATGGTGATGAGGAACTGCTGTGTTATATAGGTTTCACTGACAGGCCGTCCTTGTACTGATGCCACCTTTTGGCGGAACTGGTAAATACCTTTGCCGCCAGGCAAAATGAATAATCGAAATTAAACTGGATATGAATAGGAACAACAAAAACGCGGTCAACAATACCGGCGTGAAGAAACAGTATCGTTGGATCAATGACATTGAGCCTGTCTTCATGGAAGACTCCAAGCGCAATTATGGCCACCGTACCTGGGCCAATGCTGAATGGTCTGACATTACTTTGGCATTGGCCGTGGACATGGACTCTCCGGGAGAGATTACCACCAGGAAGGCTGCGGGAGACAAATATGTCGGTTTTACGATTCCGACGGACCTGTCGGAAAGGTGTCTGTCCAGCCTTGCAGAAGCGATAACCAAACGGATAAGAAAGCATCCGAAGTTCAAGACGGACGAGCTGAAACTCAACATTGCCGGTAACAGTCAGATCACCCTTGACAAGTACTGCATCCGGACCTCCGAAATCAGGGAACTCCTGAAACTTGTATTGCTCGACCTGGCGGACTCGGGTGTCAAGTTCTCCATGATCCGTTCGGGCGGCCAGACAGGCGTCGATGAAGCGGGGATCCAGGCGGCACAGGATGTGGGATTGAAATGCAGCATCCTCGCGCCGAAGGGCTTCAGGATGCATAGAGAGCCGGGCATAGAACTCGAAGGCCGTTCCTTGTTCGTGAAAAGATTCCGTGAGGAGATCCCGAGTGATTCTTCAGAATAAGACATTATGTAAGTGGTGTAGATAAAGAACGTAACAATGTCAAATAAAACAGAATATCAAGATAAGCGTGAACTGGTCACAAATTGCGACCAGTTGCAAGATAATGAAGGAGATGTTGAATTCCAGAAGCGGCTTGCAGAAGGACTCCGGAACGGAACTTTTATGACAGTTGATGAATTCTGCCGAAAGTTGGATACATTGAAAGCCTCATTAGTGAACAGGCACAGGAAGAGACGTCACTCTTCAGGGAATATCTCGCGATAAGACAAGGCATATTCTTCAGGATAATGCGCTTTCAGCCAGGCACTCCGGTATGCAAGCCAGGCATCGCAGATGGCGAAGGACTTGTTGAAGGCAAGATGGCCTGTCGAAGTTATGGCTGCCCAGGTATTTTCAAGAGTAGTATTGGGAAAACCTGCCTGCTTTCCACCGGACATGAATCTGGTCTCCAATTCATTCAAGACCGCAACTTGATGCTTGCCGACAGCCTTCCGCAGCCTGTCAGCCTCTCCATGCGTGAAACCGCCAATCCTCGCAACTATTTCCATTAGCTGCTCATGATAGACTATGATGCCATAAGTTTCGCCGAGAATATCTTTCAGTTCAGGGGTCATGAAGTCAACGGGTGTTTGACCGTGTTTCCTGCTGATGAGCTCCGGAATTAAATCCTTGATTCCTGGTCGGTACAGTGCTTCCATCGCAACCAGGTCAGAGAACCTGTCCGGCTTCAATGCGCGGAGCTTCTCCCTCATTCCCTCGGAATGGAAATGGTGAATATCGGATGTCTTGCCCGCAGCAAAAAGAGCGTAGGTTTGTTCATCATCGAGCGGAATATCATCACTGTCAATGGTGATTCCCCTCTTTTCACGAACTTGCAGTGTTGTCTCTTTGATTACATCAAGTATTTCTCTGCCATAAATATCCAGTTTCAGGATACCGAAGTCTCCGACGTCATCTTTTGAATACTGGGAAGCAAGCACTGCCTTTGTGGATTTTCCGAATCTGTCCTTGTCTATTGTCATAGGAATTTGTCCGGCCAGCGGACCAATACCTACTAGAATCCCGCAGACATGCACGCCAGTATCGCGATTTGTCCCTTCCAACATGACTGCCGTATCATAAGCTTCGCGAATTCTGGCATTGTCCGAGCATTTCCGGGTTATGTAATCGTCATTGCAGCGATAATGCAGTAACGTATGCGAACCATAGCTATAGCATCCGTTCTTGTGCATTATAAGACTGAGGATATGATTCACGATCCGAACATCGGCCCCATACACTTCAGCACATTCCTTGAACGCGGTATAGTTTCGATACAGGAATTAGATTACTATGCTATACTTCTGAAAATCAATGCTTTAATCTTTTGAAGTTATCATTTTTGTCCACCGATTGTCCACCAAATAAAAAAAGTCATTTCATGGTGGACAATTTTTTGAAAACATCTTCTTTGGCATCTTGTAAGGGCATTCTGACCACGAAAAAGGGCGTTCCTCGCAAGATGCGGAGAACGCCCGGGTGTTAACAAATGACGTCAGGCTAGAGACATCACGTTGCAAAGATACGAAATTATCCCGGAATGGGAAGGTCGCAGAATTTACGGAGATGTTGTTCAAGACCTCGTTTGTGGTGATATCTCTGGGTATGGTGCTAAGGTTGTAGAAAGTGTCACAGAGGTCTTGGTGGACAGTACGTGGACAGGCTTATCAACAAAAATATACCCCAAGTACAGTGAAGATGTACTTGGGGTAATATAGATGCGCTTCCTATAATCGCCCTGTCTGAGGATGTGGCTGTCGTGGATTTCCATTCCAGTCACTATATGTTTGGCCTATCGACAAAGCGCAGATCACTGTTGCTCCCAATGATTCCATTGTTGCTTTCATAGAGGCAACAGATCCGCCACTAGTTACAACATCATCAAACAGAACAACAATCTTCCCCCTGAAGAAAGAACGATTAAATGAATATTCAGCAGCATCAGAGCCACCCAAATGTGATGGCGTCTTTTCCTTAGTAATGGTTATGTAGTCATACGCATTCGTCATGCATAACGCCTGAGTTACATCTGCAGCAAAACTTTTGTATCTAGACTCATGAACGGCACGAGTTGATGCCGGAATACAAACAAAAGTCATCTGTGAAATGTCAGATGAGCTGAATGTGCTACGCATCTTGCTAACCACCAAATCTTTTACTGTGTTATGCTCAAGTCCGTCCTTAAAGTTGTAGATAAGTCTGCGAGCACTTTGAGAATCCATTGAGATATCCGAGAATCGTGTCGGATAGTAATAGTAGAAGAACCAATGAGGGACTCCACGAGCAGATCTCCAACCAGACACGCAATTACTCATGCGGGTTAATGTGTCCTGGAAACTCTTTATACTACTCTCTCTCTGTATAATAGATCTGGCCTCATACGCACTTACAGATATCGTCGACTGGTCAGGGAAGAACTGTCTAAAGCCAGTAGGGTAGGACCTGGCGATTGTCTTCGCCTTAGCGATATCCAATTCGTCCTGTCGTTTTTCTTCAGCCTCTCGTCTCCTGCGCTCTGCCTCTTCGCGAGCCTTTCTTTCTTCCTCCTCTTTCGCTTTGATCTTCTGTCTATTTAGCGCCTCAATCTCGGAACCATCAAAACACTTGAGGAGTGTAACGAATACAACTCTCGTCTGTCCTTGATCTGGTGTTGTATCGCCGCCATATCTAAAATTGAAAATATCTTCACAATACTTGATAAGATTCGAGTTCTCCGTGATAATGTCTATGATGACATATGTCTTGTTAGATATCCTTGATGTATTCTCTGGTATTTTAAAACCATACTTTATGCCAGCGTCAGAAAGCTTTTCTTTTATCGCTCTAAAGTTATTTTCAAAAGCATGGCTATTAAGCTTGTCTGTATTTGCCAAGATGACGAACAATTCTTCTCCATACTTTTCTTTGAGACTCGACACGAATGCCATCACTTTAATCCAAGTAGGCTCGTTATATGAATATGTGCCTTCTAGTTGAGTTTTAGCAATACGATTCTCTTTATACCTTGGGTAAAATTCGTATGAGATAGAGTCGTCAAAGCAACACCCCTCATTGAAAGCCTGCCATACTTTAAGCGAGCAGTTTTTAGAGTGGCCTAGGCTATCTTCATAACGGTTCTGAAACTGATAGGTATAATAACCCCAGTTTGCGAGTGAGGCTTTAATATGAGAGACACTTATTTCAGCGAATTCATCTTGGGTTTTTATGACAGTATCAAGAAATGATGAAATTGCCTTATACCTATCTTCTGCCTCAATAGAATCCATAGCTTTCGCTGCTATTTTTGCACCGTATTGAGTGGTGATGCGGTTCTTAACTATAACCTTGGAGTACTTCTCTGCAAGTTCTTTAGCCGACTTGATGATAGGGTCTAATTTGACATTGCTTGAGAGAATCGCTTTCTCTTCTTTCTCTTGTCTTTCAGCTAAACTGCCAGGGATAAGTAGCAACATCCTTACATCATCAGCTTTCGTTAATGACCATCCCTTTTCTCGAGCTATTCCTTTGACGCCAAGAGGGTATTTCATTTTTAGATCAGTGAGCTGAGGCGTAAGTTGTGCAAGTTCTGCCTTGTTCCTTTCAATTCTTTGATGCTCTGCAATAATCTTGCTTTTATTGGATAGAATCTTGTCTATGTCACTATCGTTAATGAAGGAGCCAAAAATATAACCACAAACGGCTGTTACACCTTCACGGTATGTAGAATAGATTGTTTTAGCCTCCTCCTTTCGCTGTTCATATCGCTTTTGTGCGCTGCGAATAGACGACTCATTGTTTGCTATATACTCATCAGTCTTACCGCTACAAGCGTCAGGACATGCGCTTCGAATGGTAGCTGCCTTATCTCTAATTCTTTTCTCTTCTGCTTTTTTTCTTTCGGCTTCATCATATTCCCTTTGAGCAGATGCGATTGCCCTTTGTTGATTGACAAGAGACTTTGCATTCTCATAAGATGTATATGACGGAAGATAACCAATTACTCTCCGTACTCCTTCAGGATATTTTCTCCTAATCTCTTCAGCTTCAGATATCTTGGATTTTTTTACGATTGCTGGAATGACAAAGGGTGCTGCCAAAAGTGCAAGCAAGAAAATACCGATTGCATCCGCTTGAATAACTTCTTGTAACAGTATAGTGAGCATGATTATTATCTAATGAGTGTTATTATTTCGTTAGGTGAGAGAATTGTTTCAGAGGGATTTGAATAAGCAAGTGCGAAGCGTTCGCTAGTACCCCAAAGGCACGCCACACTTTTTACTCCAGCTGCGTTTGAAGCCTGAATGTCAATGGCTCTATCCCCAAAAGACACTGTGTCTTGTGGCAGAGATCCAATCTCATTCAAGGCTCGAAACATACCGTCCGGAGCTGGTTTTATCCTTCCGCAATCGTGATATCCCAGAATGGCGTTTGTTGGAATGTTAAAATACCTGCAAACTCGTTCAACGTAAGGTCTTGGCGAAGTGCTAACAATAGCTACTCTAATATTGTTGTTGCGGATAAAATCAAACACTTCACCCATGCCTGAATAAAGTGTGAAACTAGGAATCATTGAATAGACCAGTGGCCAATTTCTTTGCTTTCGGGCAGATTCAGCGATGCTTGAATCTACCAACGTCATATCAAGATCAAAGATAATATTCTTCATAGATCACAAGACTTAATCGTTGAACAACAGCAATTCTTGTGGTTCATCATCTGGCCGTCTATCAATTGGAGAATTGACCACTTCAGGAGTACCAAATGATTGCTTGATTATATCCACAAAATTGCTGCTTGTAATATACTTCGCTCCTTTTGCCACTAAGGCTTTGTTTCCAGCAACCTTATCATGGCTCATGAGCAGCGGGTCATTGTATTTGACGCAGAATAGTGGCTTCTGAGAAACAAGGGTTGTGTTTGCTGCATGATTTGTTCCGCCCTGAATTCCTGTTTGAATGACGATGGTGGCGGCGGATAGAGCAGCCTGTAGTCTATCCCTGGCAACAAGATAGTATCGGTTCACATTGTCGCCGATTGGATACTCACTCATGAGGAGTCCACCTCTCTCAACAATTTCAGCTGCTAATTTCTCGTTCTCTGGAGGATAAACTGAGTCAAGTCCATGTGCAAGAAATGCGGTTGTTTTTCCGTTGACACATTTTAACGCACCACGGTGTCCGGCTGTATCGCAACCAATTGCTAAACCGCTCACGATGTTAAATCCAGCCTCCGCAAGCTTCTCCCCAAAAAACTCACCTGCGAAGATGCCTTCCTTTGTTGGCTCTCTTGTTCCTATTATTGCTATGCCTTGTTTTTCCGTGACAGATAGGTCTCCTTTGTAGTAGAGAAGAAGTGGAACATCGGCTTTACCATCTTCATTGACGGTATTATGCAGTTGGCTAGGAAACTCTTTGTCAACATAGGAAACCATTTTAATCCCATACCGATTTGACTTGTCTATCAGTCTGTCAGCATGAGATATTGCATCAAAAAAGTCTGATTTGCTAAGTGGCTTGAGGCGACAACGCTTAAGACCTGCGGAAATGCAACCGTTTACAAACTCCATAAACTCGGAGTCGGAGATGGTTGTCTGGTTTAGTTTCTGCGATTCAGAAACAATCTGACGTATTGTAGATGCACCGCACCCTGAAATTTCATTAAGTGCGATAATGTGTCGAGTGTTTATCATGACCTAACCTATAATAGGCCGTAATACTTTAGCAACATTTACCTACTTAGCGTTCATTATCTATGAAAGTGGTGCGTTAATTGATGACTGTTGTTGGCCTATTTCCTTGCTTGGCAGCAAAGTTACGAAAAAATCCCCACCAATGACTGACAAAACAATGATATCGCAATAAAGACTTACCATATCTGCTTATTATTTTGGTTGATCTGTACTTGATATGGTAGTTTTCAAGAACTACCAACTTATCAGCGAGTAGGAGAGGCCTACGCCGAGGTAAGGTGCTGGTCGCACTTGGTTATTGATTATGCTGATGCCGTAGCCTGCTTGGATGCCTATTGAAAAGTGTGTTTTCTTTGGCTTGTGGGTAATGGTGGTTGTGTTGGTAATGGTTGTAGTTTGCGGGTAGATTTGGATGCTGTCGAGCTGCGGACGATAGCCGGAGATCCAGTCAGAAGCGACCGAGGCAGTGCGGAAGGCGGAATCAAGTCTGTGGAGCTTGGACGCGAAGCGGACAATGGCCACAGTCTTGCCCGCCTGAAGCCAATGAACCAGGTCGGTGGTAAGGCCGACACTTGTGGCGGACTTTCGACCGACACCGCTTTTCTCTTTGGCAACGGAGCCGAAGGCGTAGTGGCCGTGGAGC
>OBLI01001289.1_pt1 | contig 24940 bp, 13 predicted proteins | sample 1519701 | NCBI WGS metagenome assembly OBLI01 (sample SAMEA3663005, study PRJEB22513) | pig gut metagenome | biome: pig gut; feature: pig-associated habitat; material: faeces | place: France | collected 2012
AATACAACTATGCATTCGGCGGACGCGAACGCGCTTATAAGTTAAATTATGCCGGTGCAAACGACGACGAGCGTGCACGTTATCTTATTCAAGACATATATGCCGTTTATGACGCTGTCGATGAATTTGACTCCAAATTCCGTAAAGAATTGCAACAAGTAATGGCTTGGGGTTCAAGAAACTTCTCCACTACTACTGCAAACAATGTTGAAACTTCTATGTTGGCGAATACCGGAGTGTATATTACGGCATGCTCAAAGCTTAATCCTGATGTTCGCATCGAAGTGCCGTATTATCAATTAGGTATTCTTTGGGGCTCTCAATTCAAAAACTCCGGTGCTCGCACCAAGGTTACGATGTGGGGCCAGTTTGATGATATCCCCGACTGGAGCCGTCCTCAGGAGGAACGAAGTGAAGACATTTTGTTGGGCCTTGTTGGTAACTCTCCTCAAGCTAACCTTGTTGATATAAACTATAATCAAGTGATTACCGGGAAAAACAGTAGCGGTAGTTACACCTATGGCACCAAAGGCACTTACATCGACTTTGTACCAAAATGGGACTATATCACACAGATTAACGTCACATCATTCCGCGTGAATTCCTATAATTTCAAGAAAGCTGAATACACCGTTTCGGAGGATGAATTGTTGAATAAGGGTCCTCGTAGGGCAAGTTACACCTACACAATCACCAACCCGTCGAAAGTGTTGACAAACACAGGAAATGTGAACGAATATTTTTATAAGAATTATTAAGGACACCAACGATACAAGATATGAAAACGAGTAGAAATATATTATTCTTTTTTATTGCGAGCATCTTGGCGGCTTCTGCCACATCGCTCGAAGCAATTAACGGCAAGTCGTCAGGCGCAATCGCTCCCAATGACACCGTAAATGTGGGGCAGCAAGCCGACACTCGCGATTATCTGCCCGGTGAGATACGCGATACTGCAGAATTTCTGCGTGAGGAGTCTACACCCCGCAATTATGAAAGCAAAATTCATCTGCTTGCACGCACCTACGGCGACAGTATTGTTCTCCGTTGGGCACCCGAAGACTATGTGAGTTGGCAATATCTTAACACTGTGGGTGTTAACATCTATCGCATGTCGTTGCCTGATGGCAAAAATCTGAAACCATTGCGCATCGACACGCTTGCCATGCGTCTCAAACCGGCTTCGCTGGAGCGATGGAGAGCATTATATCCCGAAAGCGACTCGCTGGCAGCTGTTGCCATGGGTACGCTTTATGGAGAGGGCGGTTTTACCCAGGACCAGTCGCGACACGGCACAGGAGAAATGGGAGCTTTGCTCGATGTGCACTACGACCAGCAATTCCGATTCGGTATGGCAGTCTTGGCAAGTGAGTGGCGTAAAGATATAGCTGAAAATTTGGCCATGCGTTTCGTTGACAAGAACGTCCACAAGATGGAGAAATATCGCTATATCGTTCGCCCGGCAGAGTTTGACTCTACCAAGAATTTAACATTCCGAGTGGGATATATCGAGGAAATTGAGAATAAGCCCTACGTGCCCGAGCCATATGAAGTGGTTATGGGCGACTCCGTGGTGGGCATCAATCTGTTGCGCATCTGGTGGGAATCCACCGAGCGATTCTCATCGTTCGACATTCATCGCCGAGCAATGGGCGAACAGGATTGGACGAAGGTCAATGACAATCCTTACATTATGATGCGTGATTTTGATGATGAAAAACTCGACAATTTCATCAACGACAATGTGCGTCCCGGCACCTATGAATACCGCATCTCGGGCTATGACAGTTTTGGCGACTTGATTGCAGCAAAGAACTTCCATGTAGCCACAATGCCCGACTTGGATGCCCCGCGTCCACCCAAGTTGAAGACGATTGTCATTGATCGACGTAATCCCGATGACCTTTCGAAGGATGTCTATGCCGACTTCCATTTTTACAAGGACACTATCGAGTCCGACTTCATCGGTTACAAGATACTTTACTATCAACGCTCGCGCGAGGGCCGCAAAGCCGAATGGGTGGAATTGACGCCCGATTTGATTCCTGTCAACGACACCGTTTGCACCGTAAATGTGTCAGACATCAGCACAAGCCAAGTGGCAGTAGCCGCTTACGACTCGGCTCAAAATGTCAGCTATTCATTGACGCACATTATGCGTATATCAGACTTTAAGGCTCCGGAAGCACCTGCCAATTTCCGCTATGAAATAATTGACAACCAAGCTGGTGCGGTGAAATTATCATGGACTGCCCCATCTGCCGACGTTGATTATTATGAGGTGGCATACGCCAACGACACTACACACAAATTCATGTTGTGCCCTATGTCTGGTGACTCGTTGTTGAGAGATACCACATTTATAGATACGCTTGCTGTAGATGTAAACCAGAAATACATTTACTACAAAGTTCGTGCAATAGACTTTGCTACCAACGAAGGCGAATACACAGCTCCGCTGCAAGTTTTACGCCCAAGCTTGATTAAGCCCGACGCTCCGCATATCGACTCTTTGTGGGTTGACCCTGAAAAAGGAATAAACATGAGATGGGTGTGCAGCAACGAGCAGCAAATATCTCACCACGTGTTGAAGCGTCGCATTGCCAACACAAAAGAATGGACCACGATTGGCATTTATAATGCCGACTCTATCCGCCAGGCCGGCAATATGCTCTGCATTACCGACGTGCCGGAATATATGCGCCGCAGCAGATATGAATATGCTATGGAGTCCTTCTCTTTTGCAGGAATTTCAAGTGGGTTGAGTTTGGTGTATTCAACTCGTTTCGAGGGCAAACATGTTTTTGACTGGAATATTAAGCTGGTTGGTGTATATGATGAAAAAAACAAGAATACAAAAATTGTGTGGGAAACAGATAAGAATCTTCCATACAAAGGCCGTTGGTATTTCTGTATTTATCGAAAAGGTCCGAAGGACACCCGTCATAAGTTCTTAATGTCGGTCAACTCCGATGTTATGACCTTTCAGGACAATCTCCTTTCGGCAGGCGAAACGGCAGAGTATTTCGTCAGAATCAGATACGAAGACGGACGCGCCACGACAAATTCAAATATTGTCACTGTGACTGCGAATAAGCAAAAAGCTGAATAATTAGCTATAAGAGCAAGGTTTAATACTATTTCCCTTATAACAGATAAATGATGGTTGTGAAAAAGAAACTTGCCAATATATCATCAGCATCTTGCCTCATCATGGCATTTCTACTTACGTCATGCGGCATCATTGATATGGAGTTCGACGAGAATGTTCAAGATGTTTATGATATGCAATTAGATCATGATACGGTCTATGTGACTCAGGGAGATTCCTTTGTTCTCCAGCCTGTGTTTACGCCTGATTCGGTGAGCAATCGCGAAGTGTTCTTCCAGTCGGCTAACGAAGAAATCGCATACATCAAGAACGACACTATTTATGCCGAAAGCACAGGTGAGACCGTGATTAGCGCAATATCTGTGATGAACGAAAAGATGGCATTTTGTCATGTCTTCGTGTTAGACCCATGGATAGTAAATATCCACAGGTTTTCCGATGACATGGTGGCGTATGTGACGGCAAGCATCGACAACGTGCCACTCGATTTTGAAAAACAAATGGTTTTGGCCTACGTTGGTAGCGATCTCCGGGGAATAGGCAAACTGATAGAGGTGGGAGATAAACGTGTAGTGCAAATACGCATATACGGGTATCTTCAATATGGCGACGATGAGCCAACTTCCCCAGAGATTGTGGATTTCGCCTATTATGACCGCGAGAAACTTATGCTGAACCGTTTGCCGGTATATCTAAAATTTGATGGGGAAACCCACGGAAGTGTTTCAGAACCGATAGAATTATCACGTTTTATAAAAACGATTAAATAACCAAATGTTGAAGATAGTATTATGAAACAGATAATCCGTAATATTCTTTTTTTATCTTTGATGCTTTTGTCATCCTGCGAGTTGTCGATGGAGGAATATGTAGTGACAGAAGATCAGAGAGGCAAGGACGAGCCATATACCGAAGTAAACGAATATGGAGAATTCACTTACGAATACAATGAAAATGTAACCCCACTTAACGGCGATCCACAGAATTTTATTGCCACGATGAACGATTCGGTAATATGGTTTATGGATAATATGCCTAAAAAATGGGTGCCGAAAGCGGGTGAGTATATAGCAGCCAATTGTTCTAAAACAATACCACTTGGTCTTTGTGCAAAAGTGCGCTCGGTAACTCGCGAAAATGGAATGATTCGCGTAGAACATGAGCCTGCAACGAGAGATGAGGTGTTTAAACAATTAGAGGTGCGAATTGACTTTGACTATGTGTTGCCCGGAGTAACAGATTTTGAAGATGATGAGGGAGAAGATGAGGGAGATGATGAGGATAGCACAGCCGTGACGAGGTCCACCCAAACCTTCAATCGCCCGGGATTTTGGAAAAACGACACTACGTTTGTCGATATGTCGTTATTCGAGCCTGAAACTCGTGCTAATTCCAAGGAAAGGGATACGACAGTATTCCAGTTTTTTAAGAGTATTCCCTTAGGAAGTGCAGATAAAATTACTAGTGATGGTAAAACATATGGAGAGCTATACGTGGATATAACTTATAAGTCCTACGAAACTGTCAAAATGCATCACTATGAGAATAAAGAAGCAGATTATATAGAAGAATGGAACGAGTCCTATTCTGATCGCGATATAAGAACTCTTGTTGGTTTTGGCAACAATTCCGAATCTGCTACTAAGGATCTGGCAAACTTCCCGAAAAGACCTAAGGATTACAACCTGATAAAAAAACTACTTAATACCAAAAGTATTCTTAAATATATAAAAAGAAATGCGAGTGTAAAAGACAAAAACATCTCGGTTCCTATTCCCAGCTCGCCCATAAGTGCAATATTCCGCTTTAATGCCTCGGTTGGTTATACCGTAATGGGTTATGGCATTATTGAGTGCAAATTACGCTCAGCTACTGAAAAAGTGGGATATACTATGAGAAAGGGCAAAAAAAAGAAAATTGACGAAACTAATAATAAAACACGATCTTTCAAGATCACTAACATCCAGTTTGGTGGTAGCGCCGATGTCTGGCTTCGAGTACGAGGCGGGGTTGGCGTCGTTGTCGGCGCCGCGGGCGCAGGAGTTGGCGCTGTGGTAGGTCTAGAGGGCAAAGGTGGCTTAAGGGCGGTTTTAGAAACTGAACAGCTTTCCGATTGTGAATTAGTTGACAATCAGAATTTCAATGCAGGATATTATTTTAGTGTCGGCGGCTTTCTCGAAGGAATAATAAAATTTGGCCCCTGGACCATCAGTGTGGGTGATTTGAATTTCATGGTACATGATTTCCCGAAATATTATAATATGAAGGCGGAAGTTGACATGGAAAAAACACATACTGAGTTGTTGTCAGATAAAGTTAAATTCCCTGTAAAAGATTCTAATGGCAATCCGGTTATTGGCATGGATGGAGAGCCTGTCTATGAAACTCGTGATGAATATTGTATTGCCACATCTTTGTGTTTCAAAAAACTTGAGACATTCTATTGTTATGGAGTGTTTAAGAAGATTAATCAGCGTCCTGCTCTGCGTATCTACGATGGTACCGAGGAGCTTGGACATCGCAAATGCCATCAGGTGATAATTGATAAAGAGCTCAAAGCCAATAAAACTTATGACTTTAAGGTAAATCTCTTAGAGGCAGGTCTAAGTGATGAGAATAATCAATTTCAAATTGTCCCTTGTATTTATGATGTGGCATCTGGAATCATTACCGAATATCGCGGAAATATTATGATTGCAACGCCTGGAACCCCATATATAAAAGAGCCGAAGCTGTACCAATGGTATGGCAGATATCTCACCGAAGATGATTGGGCATATTATCTCGAGGAATACGGAGAAGATTATTTCAAGGGAAAAACTCGTTTTGACTTCGCTGAATATGGCTTTACAACGGTTGTGGAACTCAAAAACACTACCAGAATAAAAGAATGGGGATTATTATTCGAAATGTATAATTCTAAAGGCAAAAAGATTTTCACAAAAGAAATACCATATCCTTTCAAAGGAATTTGCCCGTCAGGAAAATTTACATATATCACAACGTTCATTTCTGAGGAGAAAACTACTTATAATAATGGAACAACTGGATTACGTGTATCCGCAACGCCTTATGCTAAATACGATAGTAGTGAAAAGAAATATTATCATAAACACGGTCTAACTTTTGTGTATCCATATGAACGTGAAGGTGGATATTATTCAGCAGGACAAAGTCAGGTAATAGATTTTTAATAATATGAAACTTGTAACACTGATAATAATCGTTTTATCTTCATTCCCTGCCATGGGGCAAGGAGTGAAGATACACATACCCGATTCGTTGCAAAACAGCACTCCTAAATTGCCGAAGATAGAATTTGCAGAGCAAGAATATGATTTCGGCAGTTTTCAACCGGTAGGAAACGACTCAATAAAGTCGCACTCATTCCGATTCTACAACACCGGGCAGGCGCCATTGGTCATCCAGCACGTTGCTACCGGTTGCGGATGCACCCGGCCGCAATATACCAAGACTCCCATACCTCCCGGCGAATCCGGTATAGTCACCGTGAACTATAAAGGGTATGGGCAGCGCGTAGGCAAATTCCGCAAATCTGTAACGGTTTATTCCAACGACCCTCGTTCATATACCCGCATTTTCGTTCGCGGCGAATTGAAAGAATATAACTTAAAGCCTGTTTTGTGACAAATGGCAGGGTGCTGTGGCATATGATGCTTCACAAGGCACTCTGCTGCCTGGAGGGCTGTACGTCATAGGAAAATAGGTATATCTGGATGATTGACGTGAAATACTTGTCGCTTGGGGGTGAGACTCTCATTGAAAATAGATAATTTTGCGCCATGAAAAGGACATCCCATAATAATGTCGGTCAGCATGGTGCTGTGGGACGTGAAATGCGTAGGGTGCTGCTCATATACACAGGTGGCACAATCGGCATGGGCCGTAATCCTGTGACAGGCGCATTGGAACCACTTGATTTCCGTCATCTGATGGACAATCTTTACGAATTCCGTTCTTTGAATGTAATAGTAGACACGTATTCGTTTCCTGATCCTATCGACTCCAGCAATATGGACCCTCAGCATTGGGCCAGGCTGGCGCGAATAGTGGCTGACCGTTATGAGGCCTACGATGGTTTTGTAATCCTGCATGGGACAGATACAATGGCTTATACATCGTCGGCTCTCAGCTTTATGCTCAGAAACATAACGAAACCTGTCATTCTCACCGGTAGTCAGTTGCCCATAGGCCAGCCGCGTACGGATGCCAAGGAGAACTTGCTGACGAGTATTGAATTGGCTGCTGCTTGTGATCAGGAGGGTCATGCACGTGTACCGGAGGTGTGTATCTACTTCAATGGACATCTGCTGCGTGGAAATCGCGCTACGAAACAGAATGCAGAGGGATTCAATGCTTTTGAGAGTTTCAATTATCCTCACCTGTGTGATGCCGGTGTCTCTTTTACTTTCCGCACACATCATATCCTTACTCCCGACCGCCATCTGCCTCTCTCTCTGCAGACCCAGATGAATCCCCATGTGGTGGTGTTTTCACTCTTCCCCGGCATTCAGGAGTGTATCGTAAAGCATGTGTTGAGCGCACCGGAATTGAAGGGAATAGTGATACGCAGTTTCGGTTCCGGAAATGGACCCCAGAGCCCTTGGATTTTGAAGCAGTTATGCGAAGCTTCTCAGCGTGGCGTCACCATAGTGAATATCAGCCAGTGTGAGACAGGGTGCGTAGAGATGGGACTTTATGCCCCCAGTGTGCAAATGCTGGAGGCTGGTGTGGTGAGTGGATATGACAGTACGGTGGAAGCAGCTGTTACGAAACTCATGCATTTGAATGCCTTGTATGATGATGCAGAGATGGTGCGCAGGTTTATGGGGCAGTCTCTGTGTGGCGAGATTACCATACCTGAATATTAATGTATCCCTGTGTTCCAGATGAAGATGGACTTGACGGCAGAACGTGGTTGGCGTGATGGAATCCGCAGGGTAGGCCGATGGGTGCTCGCGTGCTCCATACTCCTGCTGATGGTTTCTCAAGCGGCATCGGCACAGAAGAGTGTTACTGCACAGAGCATGGAGCGCCAGGGAATGGTGGATGTCACCACGCTGGACAGTACCATACATGTGAGCCTGATGTATGCACGCCCCGATAATTTTACGGGAAAGGTTCTTTATGCCGACTTACGCGAGGCTTTGCTTCATCCGCGTGCGGCAAGGGCCTTGTGTGAGGCACAGCGATTGCTCAAGAAGAGACGTCCCGACCTTTCTCTGAAGATTTATGATGCCGCTCGTCCTATGTCGGTTCAGGCCCAGATGTGGCAAGTGGTGGTGGGGACGCCCCAGCAGAATTATGTGAGCAATCCTCGCAATGGAGGTGGATTGCACAACTATGGCATGGCGGTGGATGTCACCTTGTGTGATGCTCAGTCTGGTGATACATTGGACATGGGGACCAAGGTGGATCATCTGGGAGTAGAGTCACACATCGATAGGGAAACAGAACTGGTGAGCAGGCATGTCATCAGCAGGGAGGCCTTGGATCATCGTCTGCTATTGCGCTCGGTGATGAAGGAAGCAGGCTTTATGCCTCTTCGCACAGAGTGGTGGCACTTCAATCTGATTACTCGAGCACAGGCTCGTGCCCAATATAAACCTGTTCGCTAAGCGCATTCCGGGGAGAAGCCAGTCATCGGCATATCTTCTCTGTAAACTCTATGCACATCCGTGCAACTTGCTTCTCCATTCCGACAAATCCGTGGTCGGCATTTTTCATAAGTTCAAATCTGCTCTTGCGGCTTTCCTGATGGAACCGTTCTCCGTAAGTGTAAGGCACTATCCGGTCACACTCTCCGTGAATGACCAGCTGAGGCCCTTTGTACTGGCGTGCGGTTTCATAGATGGGAAGTGATACGGCAGTACGGATGAAGTTTCCTCCAAGCGGATGTCCTCCCCACAGCCGAACGGTCTCTGGTGGGTTTTGCGGGTCATATGTTGCTCCGAAAGTGTTCCCTCGCAAAGCATCGTCGCGCAGCACTCCTGCGGGAGCCAGTAATATGCGCCCCCTCACGGCCTTCTTCCCCATCTGTGCCGAGGTCATGGCAGCCACCACTCCCCCCTGAGAATGTCCGGCCAGGATGACAGGGCCCACCCATGGCAGGCTATGAGCATAGGCTACCACCCTCTGGGCATCCTCTATCTCGTTGGGCACGGTCATGTCTTCAAATCTGCCTTCGCTCTGTCCATGACCATTGAAATCAAATCTCAGAGATGCTATGCCATGTGCCTCCAGGCTATCGGCCAGAATGTTCTGCAGGGCACCCTCCTTGTTCCCTGTGAATCCGTGACAGATGACCACCAATGGAATTTTCTTGCGTGAGGTTCCCGATGGCTTCTGGATGATGGCAGACAGACGGCCATGGTCTCCTTGGATGGTGACGGGAAGGTGCAGAGAGAAGAGGTTTCCGCACATGGTGAGAAGCAGGAGCAATAGGACAGATATTCTTTTCATAAGCGTAAGGAAAACGTCCCGTCTGCTGGTGGACGGACGGGACGTAATATGTGAGGTTCATGATGGGCTCGCCTGAGAATGTGCGAGGCCTTTTTCTTTATGGATGTTCTGCGGCAGGATGCACTTTGTTCCTGAGGCGTGTATGTCTGGGCAGGAGTGCTTTATTCTGCCAGCACGTTGAATTCAGCTCCGCTTGCAAAGTCATCTCCGCGCTGGTTGCACAAGGCCGTGAAACGCAGATAACGTGCCTGCTGAGGTTTGGCAAAGAGGACGCGCTTCTCCTTCAGGTTGTTCTCAAATGTGCCCTCGGCCACGGGGTTGCTCCAGGTCTTGCCATCTGTGCTCACCTGTACACGATAATCCTTGATGTTGCCGTTGGCTCCACCATCCTGACGGGGCAGATAAGTGAATCCCTTTATCTGCTTGGTCTCTCCACAGTCAAAATCTACCCAGTGGGGGAACTTGGGCACGGTGATGCTATACATCGTGTGCCATATGGTGGACGGATCGCCATCCACAAGGTTCTTGGCCACCTCTCCGCTGGGATCTTCCTCCGAACTTACATACGCCACAGTCACGGGCACGCTCTCCACGCGGTCATATGTGACGGTGGTCTTCTGTCCTTCACGGCCTTCATACCATGCTGTCACGGTTCCGCCACCTCGCATATCGATGGTGAGGGGTTCGCTGGAAGCTACGTGCGTGAGAGTCTTTGCCTTGCCTTTCTTCTGGCCTGGGGTGCTTATGGTGTACAGTATGTTGCTGGGATGGGCCACCTGATTGTCCCCAGTGACCGTTACTCGTCCGGCACGGTCACGTGTGATGCTGAGCGGACATTCCTGGGTGGTGGTCACCTTGGCATTTGAGGTGAGGTCTGTATCCTTCATCACAGGACGGATGATGAACTTCATCTGGTGGCGGTCGCCCATGACTCTGTCACGCTCCAGTGGGCCGCCCTGTCCGCAGCTGTTTCCTCCCAGTCCTGTCACCTGACAGTCTAAGTGAAGGTAGTTGCCGTCGGTTTCTGGTAATTCGTGGGGATGTGCAGCCAGGGTCATCTGCAGGGCACTCCAGGGGAGGAATGATGTGCTCATTGCATCCGATGCCACTATCTCGAGGCCAGTCTCCTGGCCGTTGGTGATGGCACACCAGCGTACGTCCTCGCGGTTTCCCATGCTCTGAGGCTTGGGGAAGTGGACAAACTGCTTTCTGGCTGTGCTCTTGTAGAGACCTACGAACGAACCCGTCTTGCGGTCGGCATAGTTGTTGAGCGGTCCTCTTCCGAAATAGGTGTAGTTCTCATACTGCCTGGGGAACTTGATGACGTAGCCTAACCGTGGGAGTACGAGGGAAGGATCGCTGGAGACTATGCTGCTGGCCAGAGTGATGGAGCCGTCGGGATAGATGGTGTAGGAAACGGTACTGAGGAAATGGAAGTCGTTCTCTGTGAGAGGACGAACGTTCTTGACCTCGGTGAAGGGGTTTCCTGCCTTTCCTGGACGGCGCACCAACTGGCCTTCGTGGCTTCCCTGGCTGAGTATCTGATAGGTGACATTCACCGAGCCATCCTGCAGCTGCTCCATGGTGGGTGCTCCCTGGGTGTGGTGAACCAGGCAGTGGAGACCATTCTTGAACCATGCGTCTCGGGCCCAGTTGTCATTATCCGTGGGAGCGCGCAGGGCATCCAGCTTAGGACCATTGCCTTCAGTGATGATCTTCTGGCCTGCATAGGTATAGGTGCCTATGCTGCCCGTGGCATTGTCAAAGCAGATTTCGAAGTTGTCGCCTGTGAGGGTGATGCCCTGCTTGCTCTGTTGGGCATCGATGGCCTTCTTGCCTGCTGACAGAGTGCTTATATCCCGTCGGGGGGCAGGAGCCTTGAAGTCCTGCATGTCTATCTGCTCAGCCATCTGTACATATCCCTTCTTCCCCCAGGGCATATCCTGCTTGAGGCAGAACTCCACGGTGGTGAGCGCATCGGGTTGCATGCATATTCCTGTGGGGAAGGGTATGGTCACAGAATCACGTGGTGCCAGTCCGCTTACTCCTTCCAGAGGCCCACCTGCAACGGTGCGTCCGTCCAGCTCGGTGCGGAAGGTCACATCGTAGTCAAGAGGCGTGAAGTAATTCTTGTTGAAGATTACCAACTTGCGGCCGTCGGGGGTGGCGTGTACGCCCACGTTCTGATACACTTTCTTTACTTCGTAGTATTGTGGCTTGGGACTGAGGTCGGGGAGCATGATGCCATTCATGCAGAACATGCCGTCATTGGGCCAGTCTCCGTGGTCGCCTCCGTAGCCCAGGTATCGTTTCCCGTCAGGGGTATAGGTGTCGATAGCCTGGTCCACCCAGTCCCAGATGGCACCTCCGCACAGGAAGTTGCTGCTTTCGATGGCATCCCAGTAGTCCACCAGGTTGCCCAGAGAGTTGCCCATGGAATGAGCATACTCCGAGATGTGGAAGGGATACTTGACGCCAGCCTTGCCCTTGACCACATATTGCACCCACGACACGCTGGGGTACTGGTTGGAACCCATATCCACGATGTCGTTGTTGCGCTCGTATTGCACAGGGCGGCTCTGGTCGTAAGCTTTGATGGCATTGTATGCAGCCACAAAGTTGTCGCCAGGTCCTGCCTCGTTGCCCAGTGACCAGATGACTATGCTGGGGTGATTGATGTGGGCATGTACCATTTCCATGTTGCGAGCCACATGAGCGTTCTTCCATTCGGCGGGATGTGACAGGGACTCTTTCCCATAATAATACTCATGGCTTTCGATGTTGCACTCGTCCTCCAGATAGAGTCCGTATTTATCGGAAAGGTAGTACCAGTAGGGGTCATTGCTGTAGTGGGAGAGTCGCACGTGGTTGATGTTGCCCTGCTTCATGAGCATGACCTCGTGCAGCATCTGTTCGCGCGAGATGGCATGTCCTGTGGTGGGATTGGTCTCGTGCCTGTTCACGCCTTTCAGTTTCACCGGCTTGCCGTTCACATAGAAATAGCGTCCTGCCAGGTGGAACTCATCCTCCTCGGCCTTTGTGTCGCGTATCTCCACCGTACGTATGCCAAAGTAGGTGCTGGTGCAATCCAGCAGACGGCCCTTCTTGTCCCTCAGCGTGGTCACCATGATATACCTCCATGGCTCCTCGGCACTCCACAAGCGTGGGTTCTGGATATCGATGATACCGTCGGGGGCAATGTCTTTCGCCGTGGCGGCAATGGGCTCCGTCTCGTCGGAATACAGTTTTACGGGATACACTTCGTGGTTGATGGTGTATGCGGGAGTCTTCTTGCCCAGCGAACGCACTTTTACGTCGGCCTTCACGGTGGCCTCATTGGCGTTGAAGCGCAGAGTCCTGACTGCTAACTCCTGAATCTGCAGCTCGGGCATGGCAGTCAGATAGGTACTCCGGATGATACCTGGCAGGCGGAACATGTCCTGTGCTTCCAGGAAGGAGCCGTCGCTGTTGCGGTACACCTCCACGGCCAGCGTGTTCTCTCCCTTCTTCAGGAAGGAAGTGATGTCAAAGGATGCCGTGTTGCGGCTGTTCTTGCTGAAACCTACATACTGTCCGTTGATCCAAAGGTAGAAGAAGCTGTCCACACCATCAAAGTGGAGGTATATGTGACGTCCTTTCCATTCCTTGGGAACGGTGAAGGTGCGGCGGTAGGAGCCCACTTCATTGCGGTCCTTGTAGGTGGTGAACCGATGGTCCTTGGGCTCGCGCATCACGCCCTCCTTCCAGTCATCCACTTTCACTTCATGATAGAAGATGACAGGCTGGTTGACATATATGGGCACACCCCATTTCATGGTGCCATCCTTCTGCAGTCCTTGCACGTTCCAGCAGCCGGGGACCTGTATGTCGTCCCATGCAGAGACGTCATATGTGGGCAGGAAGAAGTCTGTGGGACGCTCTTCGGGATTGCCCACCCAATGGAACTTCCAAGTCCCATCCAGGCTTTGGTAGTAGGTGCTTCCTTCGGGAAGTACTTTTTTCGCTTCCTCCACAGAGGAGAAGGAGAAGGTGTAGGAACGTGGTTGCTCCTTGTTGAGGGAAAGCCGGGTGGGGTCTTGCCATTCCTTTCCGTCAGGCGCCGTTTGTTGCCCATAGAGGAATCCTTCGAGTGACTCGCTGCCTGTCATGCGCAGGGCAGATAGGATGAGTGCCAGAGTGAACGTCAGTTTTCTCATGATGATAGTGTTGCTTTGTTTGTCAGTTAGGGTAACGGAAGGCAGTCTCCTTTGCAGCAGACTGCTTTGGATTATCTGCCCACAAAGATAGGAATTTAGCCTGAATAAAAGGTTTCTTATCAGGAAAAAGTGTATGACCAGAGATTAAACCGAGGGCAGGTCCTGGCCAAGGCTGTCTTGGGCTCAGTCCGCAGATGCCTTTTCTGTATAGGACCGAATAGGACCGCCTATCTGATGCCATTAGTTGCCACCACCACTTTGCAGTTGATGGAGTCACCCGTATAATATGTGATGAAGTGTTTCTTCCCTGATGCCACGGCATTGGCATTCCCCGAATCCCATGGGCGCTTTGTGCCTCCGTGGGCTATGATCCTTGGTTTGGGCCACGACAGGGGTGATGTGAAAACCTTATTGGCCTTGGCCACTCTCACTTTCAGCAGTCCTGCCCCTCGCTGATAATAATAATTGTAGATTCTGCCAGAGGCCTTGTCAAAAATCAAGGAGGGTGTAGACTCCTTGATATCGGTAATGTTGGTCCGATGCTTTTCCCAGGTCTTTCCCCAGTCGGATGAAGTGAGCTGGAACTGGTATCCTGTGTTTCCTTCGCTGCGTGCTACTGCCAGTAATCGTCCATCGCCAAGTACCGCCACGGATGGTTCGGTGGGCCATTCGTTGATTTTCAGGTGTTCCTCAATGGTGCGTTGCTCCCAGGTGACGCCATTGTCGGTGCTTATGAGTATCCCCCAGCTCTTGTTGGCTTTCTCTGGGCTGTAGTCATCGGAGAACCATAGGCAGGCCATCGCATCGGGAGTGTGGAAGATGTCGGTCACCTGCATCGGCTTGGGATGGAGAAGGGGAGCGGACAGAAGTTCAAAACTAATGCCGTCGGATGTGCGATAGAGTGCCATTCGGCGGTCTGTATCAAGTCGTCTGATCCAGAACAGCGCATTCCCATCTTTGTCTGTACCTTTTCCTATTGACGAGGTACCATAGCTGGCATTGTGGTCCATGAGCACCTTCTCCGACCAGGTCTTTGCTCCATCGTCGGAATACCGGGCATAGGCAGCACGCCCTTTTTCCCATGGGTCATGATGTTTCCCTATGGTATAGATACATACCAACCGTTTGCCTACATGCTGAATCATCGGCCAGCAGTTGTATCCCGGATGGGAATCCACTTCGTATACCGTCTGGGCCTGTGTGGTAAGGATGCATCCTGCAACCAGGACGATGGCTGTAAATATCGTTTTCATATAGAGGTATGATGGCATGGCCCGAAGCCTGCCGTTGCAGACGCTTCGGGCCCTTGCTCTTTGATGTGAGTGAAGAATCTTGTCAAACGGTTATTTGTTTTGTGTGCTAAGAACAAAATTACAAATTTGTTTCGTATGACAGATGGTAATCTTCGCTTTTTGCAAAAAACTGTTGATGGTGACCGACAGAGCGGACCCCACAAAAGCTACCGAACCATTCTTTACTGATGTATGTGAGGGGTGGAGACAGGGTCGTAATGGAATGTTCTTACGTCATCTTCTGTCAGAGAACCGTTCACAAACCAACTGACGTGCATGTTTCTGAAGATATTGAGTGTGTTGGTGTAAGCTTCTGTGGATGGCCTTTTCCACTCTGTGCATATCAATGGACGTCCAAACTTGTTGGCAATAGCTGTCAGCCACCCGATATGAGGAGATGTTTGTGAGGAGCCATAGCCAATTACGTCACTCAGACACCATATTCTATAACACATGGATACGTTTCCTTTGCCGTAGGTCAGTTTGTCCCATCCCTCATACATGCCATGTGTGAGGTGTTCCACAGGGTCAAAACTGCTGTCAAATGTACTTACGCTGACCGACGGAGTCATGAATAAGGGCTGACTTGCTCCCGCCTGTCGTGCTGCTGCAAACAGTCTGTCAATCAGCAGGGCGCCCTTGCTCGTATCGGTATTCGTGGCATTCGGCTTATTGTACAGGTCCCATGCCAGTATCCTGTCGTTATGGGCATATCGTGAGAGAACGTCAGTGACGTAGTCTTCCAGCAGGGCCGTCTCTGTATTTATATAGGTGTCTGTGAGCAGTTGGGGCAGCACCATGAATCCTGTTTTCTCTGCCAATCGCATCAGGCTGTCCATACTCTCATAGAAAGATTCTTTGTTGGAGGAGAAAGTACGATAGTCGAGCCCTACACAGATGGCATTATAGGGAGTGCCATTCTTGGCAAATGAGTTCATCTTGGAGATGGCAATAGCAATATTTGAGCTATATATTCCTTTTGTAGGCGTGCGGTACATCCATTGCCAGGTAAGCCAGTTGTCCCACCTCTTTGCTTTCGAATACTCCTCTTTGACAAGGCTCGAGTAGGGAATATCTGTCATGCTGCCGGAGGAATCCTCTCCAATGGAGAGAACAGGTTTGTGATACTGACTGAAGAGTGCCTTGCTGACCTCTTCATCCATGTTTGTGCTTCCTACCGAGCATAGGTCGCTCAGTTGCCATAAGGTGTTGATTCCGTCGTTACTCAAGCTGTCGGGAGCCACGCCCGTTGAGGTCAACAGGGGAGATGCAAACATTGGCTGACAGGGGAAGGCATAACGAGTCCTTCTGAAGAGGTTCCTGATGTTTGCAAGTTCTTCTGTGCCGATGCTCGCATCAGTTTTTCTGAGCAGACACCATCCCAGTATTCGTCCATCCATGTAGTACGAGCTGACAAAACTGTGGGCATATCTGGCTGCGTTGTCGGGGTTGGCTTCCAGGTCTTTGTCGGTCAGCAAAATGGGTATCACCCTGATTCCTGAGTCTTGGGCTGTAGTCAGCAGAGTTTCAAAGGCCGATTTGGTTGCTGATGAGGGGATGACTGTCCCAGAGTAGGGGATAGTGACAGCGATGGCGTTACAGGAAGTTCCTTTGGAGAGTGACCCCAGCATGGATGATGCTTCCGTCATGTCTCCTGCATAGAAGGCTCTTACGGGTGTGCCCTGCATCCATCTCCATGCTCTGCGAGGAGTCCATACTTCGGTATATTCGGCATCTGTTCTGATTCCTCCGAAGTCACCTTGGTAATGGAAGTCGCGCACCCATGCAGGTTCGTTTTCGTCCACAGGTTCCATGTCTGAATAGAGGGCGTTGTGAAACATGGGCTCATAGTTGTAGAACGTGCTTCTGCCCACGTATACCTCCCAGTTGGCAATTCCTGCTCCCAGTCCCCATGTATAGAATCCTATTCCATGTTTGGCAAATGGTATCAGTGTGCGTGCAAAACCGGAACCGTTTGTCCGGCCCATACATTCCGTGCATACCATTGGGCGGTCGGATATCTTCTTCAGTCTGTTTACCATGGCATCCACTTCTTCGCCCAGTCCATCCTGACAGTTGTAATCATGGAAGTTATGGATGTCCATCATGGCCTCGGTGCTTTCTCTGGCCAGAATGTTCTGGGTCTTTTCTGTAGAGATGCAGGTGCTGTATTCAGAATCCCAGATGATGGATGAGGTGATTGGCTGTGAGCATCCCTCCTCTTGCATCCATTGTGCCATCTTGGCTATCCATTCCATGATAGAAATGGTCTCTGTGGAATTCAGGTCGGGTTCGTTCCAGATGTCCCACATGATTACTCTGTCGTCCCCTCGGAAATGTGCAGTCACCTTTCTCACGAATGCTTCCAGTTCTGCCTGTGCCGTTTCCTGGTCGGCTCTGCTGAAGTATCTCTGTGGAAATGAGAACACAGGAGCCACGGTCATTCCGTAGCGTTCGCCCATCTTGGCCCATTGTTCCACTCCTTGGATATATTCCTCTGCACTGTTTCCTGCAGGCCACCATCGGAGAGAGTTGTATCCCAGACTGGCCGCCTTGGCTATGCATTCTTCCTGAGTGACGGCATCGCAAGGTGGATAGGGGCAGTTGATGCCTCTTATCTCTCCGTATTTCTCCTGCCATGCCTGATATTGCTTGGCGGTCCATTGAGTACGCTTGTATGGATGTTCCTTGGAGATAGAACCGAGTACGATATTCTGAGCCAGACAACCAGTGGCCAGACATAGACAGAATGTGAGGAGTTTTATTCTTAGCATGTGTGAGTTCATTATGATGACGAGTAACTTATTTGATGAGTACCTTGTTTACCTTTCTTCCCGAACGGACTATATAGGCGCCTCTTGACAGAGGGCTTCCACAGGACATTCTGCGGCCGAGTATATCATATATCTCCACATAGGTGTCCCTGATGGGCAGTATCCTGTTTCCCTCCACCACGTAATGTCCTTCATCATCTTTGGGTGATAGGATGGTGTTGGCCAGTTCGGCTGTTCTTTGGATGCGCCAGGCGTATATGGAGTTTCTCAGTTCTGTGTCGGGTATGTCTGTCGTGTCGCTTTCTCTGTCGCAAGGTGTGAGATAGCGCAGTCCGTCATCACCTTGATACATGATGGCCACCTGTCCCTCTCCCAAGTCCATTATCTGGAAGGCGTTTGCTGTGGACTTCTTAGTGGTATAGTTCATTATGTGGAATCCTTCTATCCACGTGCCTGATATGCTCACATATCTTAAGGTTCCACGATTGCGCAGAAGGTAGGTCTCCTGACTGGGTTCAACAGCCTGCAAGACCCAGTCCTGCAGTTTGTCGGCTTCGTCATACCCTTTGAGAGCGAAAGGGAATTCGTTTTTACTGTAATAATTGTCATAGAGGTAGAGCCATTTCTCCTCGTAGGGTTTGTAGGCGCTCTGTATTCTGTAGTAGACGACAGCTCCATCCTCCTTCTCGGGATAGGTCTGAGCCGACATCCACAATGGAAGCATACAGAGTATGGCGGCGATAATGTTCCTCATTATGTCAGTTGCTTGTGGTGTTGGTCTTATACTGGCAAGAGTGCAGACTCACGAATAAGCCTGCACTCTCGTTATCAGTTACAGATGTTCTTATTTGTTCAGAAGAATTTTCTTTCCGTTGATGATGTTGATGCCTTTCTGCATCTTGCTCAGGCGTTGCCCCGACAGATTGTAGATGAGTCCATCGGTATTCTTTGGCATCATTGGTGTCAGGGTGATACCGTCAGGATTGTCGGTGCCGTTAAACTCTTCGGGTGTGACAAACTTGATGTGGCGTATGGATAGGCTCACCAGTCCATCCTGTACGGGATCCCATCGCAGGTAACTGCCTGCTGCTCCCCATGAATGGATGTCACGGAAATCAGCAAAGTCGAAGCCAGCCTTTGTCCATTCGGCAGCAGGTTCCAAAGTGGGCAACCATTCCTCACGCCAGTTCTGTACGGGAGAGAAGAAGAAGAACTCTCCGCGTATCTTGAAGTCAGTCTTGTATTCAAACATCATGATGGTCTTGTCCTCTGGCAGGTCCTCTGTGAGGGGACTTACAGCCACAAATGGGTCTTCGCCAGTGACGGTGATGTCGTAGGTGAAGGGGGCAGAAACCACGATTTCCATGTTGTTGAGCATGCTTCCAGGATTCAGGGTGATGTAATCGCGTGGCCAAGCCTTTCTCATGCGTTCGGTCTCAGCCTGAGCTTCCTCGGCAGTATACGTACCATCCACATAGGATGCCCAGGTGTTCAGATAGAGGTTGAATACGTCGTCGGCTCCTTCGAAGTCGCCCTGGTAGGCCTCGTTGATGGCAATCATCTCGCTTACGAGTGCCACATAGGCTTGTTTCGTGATATATACTTCCTGGAAGAGGTCAGAGAATTCTGTCAGCAACAGATACTTGCTGTTGGCATCCTTAGCCTCGCTTACCTGGTTGCAAGCCTCTTGCAGATTGACACGCAATGCCTGTGAGAAGTTGGGTCTCTTGGCAAAATCGCCATCATCCCAATATTCGTAGGCCAAGATGGTGCTGGCACGGTTGATGCATCCCTCCAGAGTGTTGTCCATACTCTCCGTGGCATCTTCGAGGGCTCCGCGATAGTAAAGCTTGATGTTAGAGAATTTGGTGTAGTCTCCGCTGCATCCTGTTCCCTCGTTCTTTATGCCGATGGTGAGCGTTCCGTCTGTAATGTTGGCCTGAATGACAGAGGGGTTGGCGTCATTCTCAATTTCTGCAGGCAGATATGTCTTGAGGTCGTTTGCATAGATCATGGCTGCATAGTTGGTGCTTTCGGCATCTCCTGTAGGACGGAACAGACCTGTTACCTGTAATTCATACACACCGTTGGCCAGTCCTGTAAGCGTCTGATGCATGTCGAAGGGGTCGTTATAGGTCTCCACCACACCATCCTGGACGTTGTTGGGCATTACGCCTTCCCAACCGTCAAATCCTTCGGTGAAGTTTGCGTTCTTGAGCAGGGACGTGATGTCACTGTCCTTGGTGTAACCTTCGCTGATGGCTTTCAACAAGAGAGCCTCCACAAAGGCGGTCTCTTCAGTAATCTGTTCTGTGGTCAGCACATGATTCTCGTAGATGTAGAGGTAAGTGCCGTTGGGGTAGTCCTCCGATGCTCCTTCTTTCTCCTGGAGATATTTCTCCAGCAGATGGCGTGTTGCACCCACAAAGCTGTCATCCTGGGCGAGTTGACTGATAATCTCTTCCATCCTGCCCTTGTATCTGGCATATGCTTCAGCCGAGGCTGTGATGGAGTCTCTCAGTTCGCTTATTGCGTAATAGCTGGAAATGAATTCGTCGCGGTCGGTGCTTGTGGCCAGTTTGTCTATCTGAGCCAGGTAGCTTTCCACATACGCTTGTGTGGCAATAATCTCCGACATCTGGCTCTTGTCGCTCTCGATGATGCGGTCGCGATATTCCAGGAATGAGTTTTCGTCATAAATGCATGCATAATCCTCATTCACCTTGTATACCAGGCCGTGGGTACGGTCCAGTACGGGATGCTTATCCATGTCCAGAGTCTGATACCAGATGGCGCTGGCCAGCTGTTCTCCATTCAGGGCATAGCACAATTCGCCGCTGGCAATAGCATCTTCGGTCAGGATGGTACCTTGTGCACCATAGATGGAGTAGCAGTTGGTGGCATGAGCATTTCCGCGGAAGCAATAGGCATATTCACCTTCGATGCCAGTCACTTCGGCAGTTGTCCAGCAGTTTTCGAGATAGGTGTTGGAGGTTGTCCATGCAGCAAAGGCAGCGGCTTCGCCCTGAGCGGTTATGTTTCCAGTGGTGTAGCAGTTGATGATGTTCACTCTGCCCGAACCGCCTCCGCATCCTAAAATGCCTGCGGCTGTGGCTCCGGCAGCTTCTATGCTACCTTCATATCCGATACCGCTCATGGTGACTTCACCCGAGAGGTCGCCCACAACGGCCCCCACTATGCCCACAAATCTGTTGCCCAAGAGGGAACATGTGTTGTCCAGCGTGATGTTCTTGATGATGGCAGGAGAGTCGATGTAGCCAAACAGCCCCACGCCATTCTGTTCCACCTGTTGAATCTCCAGTCCTCTGATGACATGGTTCCCTCCGTCAAATGTTCCGCGGAAGGGGATGGCATTGTTTCCAATAGGCCTAAGCTCCACACCGGAGAGGTCCAGGTCCGAGGTGATACGTACGTTGATATCGTTGTATCCATGCTCCACCATGACGCTTACCCACACCAGTTTCTTGCTGTTGTCGATGAGGTAGTAGCCCTCTTCGTCGAGTGTGGCATATTCAGTATTGATTTGGCCACATACAGAACAGATGCCATCGATGAAGTCATGTGAAGGGGTAACGGTACCGCCTGTGTTGCTGAATGTCACGTTGCCGCCCTCCAGAAGGCTTCCATCGCATCTGAGGTCACCTGAGGCAAACACCTTGGCATGGTCGCCGTAGGCAAAGGGAACGGGTGTGGCATCCTTGCCCAAGGTCTGATACCATTGGATGTCCTGCTGGTCACCATTCAGGAGATAGCATGCCTCACCATTGCTCACGGCTTCGCTTCCCGACAGCTGTGTTGCCCCTTCGGGCACGCCTCCGAAGCTCTTCAGGTAGTAACTGTTGATGACGTTTACGTTGCCAGAGTTTCTGCCGAAGGTGTCCGAATTGTCTTCGCCCATGGTTGATTCACCTATGTACAGACAATTCTTGATGGTAATGCGGCTTGATGCCCATCCAATGATTCCGCCCGATGCTGTGGTGGTCTCTCCATTCAGTTGTCCACAGAATATGGTGTTCTCGATGAGGCTGGGGTTTGAAACCTCGGCCACGATGCCTCCATCGGTGGCAGAACCTTCATAAGTGGACGTGATGTTGACGTCACAGACGCAGTTGCTGATGGTACCATTGTTGATGTGTGCTGCGATACCTGCTGCGTTGACACTGCTGGTCACGATGTTTCCGCTTACCTTGAGGTTGCTCACCTTTCCATAGAGATGTTCTATGAGGGCGGCATTTCCGTCGGTCATGTTGTAGTTAATCGTGATGGTATGTCCTTGTCCGTCCAGGTTGCCTTTCATGTAGAGGAATCGGTTGGAGTAATTGCTGAAGTCAATATCGGCGGTCAGGCATGCCGACATGCTTTGCAGGCCTCCGTTGACCAAGTTCATGAATTCGTTCAGCTGCTCAGCTGTACCTATCTGATATACCTCATTGGTGTCTATGGGTAGTTTGCGGATACGCAGGTTGCGTACGGTGAGTGTCTTGTCACTTCCCCAGCCCATGTCAAATCGCAGGTAGTCACCCTTGTGTCCCCAATTATATTCGGTACGTTTGGCAGAGATGTCTATGTTCATCTCTTTCCATTCGTCGCCTGTGGTGGGCAGGCAGGCTCCATAGTTGAGAGAGCGTCCTCCTGCGATGGGCGAGAAGAATATTTCCATGTCGGAATTGATCTTCTGATCCAACTGATACTCATAGGTGAGGTAGGTCTCCTCGTCGGTCAGATCTCGCGTGAGGGCTGCCAGCTGTATGAAGGGGTCATTGCCCACAAAGTGAATGGTGTAAGAGCCGTCCTCGTTCTTGGTCAGCTCTATTTGGTTGGTAACTGGGTCATCAGGAATTACCAGTTGGTAAGCCACCTCCTGTGCTTTTGCCACGAGGGCGGCAACGGATAAGAGTGCTGCGGTAGCGACTCTTGTGAATACTTTTCTCATGTCCTTGTTTTTCTTATTTTGTTATTTGTTCTTTAGATATCCTTGTCGAGAGTGATGAGGGGGCATTATTCCCACATGTCGTCCCAATATTCATCCTCTTTACTCAGCGCATCACTTCCGTTTACGCGTCCGTCATTCATTTGGATGCTTCCTGTAGCAAAGGCATTGGTTGCGATGCCCACTATGGTGCAGTCGGGCTTTGGATAGTTCTTTCTCATATTATATATATAAGGTATGTTCGGTTAGAAAATAATCTTTTTGCCATTCACGATGTTGATGCCTTTCTGCATCCTTGTAACTCTCTGTCCAGCCAGGTTGTAGATGACGTTTGTGCCGTCCTGCTGGGCGGACAGTTGATGGATGGCTGTCTCGCCGTTGCAGTCTCCCAGCATCAGGCCTTTCACTTCGGCAGTAGTGTTGATGTAAGCTTTGCCTGCTGGCACATATCCACCTTCGTTGGTGGCATAGAATCCGATGATGTCATCCTTGAGGGCAAGCACGTAGATGTTGCTTCCGCAGGCTATCGTACCGTCCGAACCGAGCAGATCGTTGTTGGCTATCGTGTTGGCCGTAGAGGCCTGCTCCACGTAGAATTTTTCTCCTCCTCTGCCTTGCAGCAGTACTGCACTTCCCTGAGGGATGGAGTTGCTCTCTTCGTTGAGAGCCACATAATTGCCCTTGACGATTCCTGAATAGGCTTTCACATTGCCCGAGAGTGTGATGCTCTTGTCGGCGTCGAAGATGGTGGCATAGCCAGCCGCTGACATCGTTTGGCTCTGGGGAGCTTCGCAGAGTGTGATATTGCGCAACTTGATATTGTTCCCAATCACTTCGCCGAAGTCGAGGCGCAGATAGTCGCCTGTATTTCCCCATCCGTTGTTCACCAGATTGTCGAGATCAACGTACATCACCTTCCATTCGTCGCCCTGGGTGGCGTAACAACGGCCCTCGGAGGACTGTTTCCATTGCTCCAGACCGAATACGTAGATGCCGAAGGGGATGTCCTTCTCCATCTGGTACTCATAGCGGAGCACGTTTTCCTTGAGCGACAGACTGTGGGTAAGTCCCTTCAGGAAGATGAAACCATCGTTGCCTGTGGTACGTACATCGATAGTCCCATCAGCATTCGCTATGGTTTCCGTATGTTCATTTCCTTTGTCAAATTCCAGCTGATAGGGCTCTGCCTCTTGCAGACGGGGATTCTTGATGGTGAGATTTACGCCTGGCACGTTGCCCAGGTCAAATCGTATTGTCAGGACATTGTTGTTCCCAAACAGCCATGAGGTATTCGTGCGGTCATTTCCATTTATGAGAGGAACGTATGCCACCTGCCATTCTCCGTTGGTGGCCTTCAGTCCGTAGGTTTCATTAGTTGAGCCTTCCCACATGGCCCACACCTGAACCCCGTCAGGTATATCCTGGTCCAGTTGATAATCAAAGCAGAGATAGTCTGGGCTGAGGTCGCCGATACTTTCCTTGGGTACTCCCATAAATTCTGCAAAGGGATCATTACTCGAGGTGGTGAAGGTGATGGAACCATCGGCATTCTCCACTTTCGTGTAGCCACTGTTTGCGCTTCCTTCAAAATTCCATGTCAGAGGATAATGGTCGGCATGGGCTTGGGTGATGCACCCCATGAGGGTCAGGAGCAGGACCAAGAGTCTGCTGCATGAAGTAGTCCTTTTTCTCATAATGATGAAATGTTTATTTTAATTAGTTGTAAAGTCGGTTTGTACAAATCAGGTGCGGAATACAGCCAAATGACTCTTCTTACCCGAAACACTCTCTATCTTATCTCAAAGTTAAAGTTAATCCCTCATATTACCCCCCCCGATAGTTAAATTGTGTTAATAGGCAGAAAAACATAGAAAGATGAATCGTCATTTCATGCCATGATACCATCATTTCCTGACTTCATCACTTTTGTTCGCCATTAGATGCGAACAATGATAATCAGCGAGTTACGTAGAATAATTGGGTGTTTTTGGGTGGCGCAAGCGAAAAAATGTATCCTTTGCACCATGTACGTACGCAAGAAGCACAATCGTTCCGGCTCTACAAGTGTGGTAGTGGCCAGTAAAGCGAGTGGAAAGTATAGAGAAATAAAATCGGGTTCATCAGAAATATGG